>JAEEGG010000470.1_pt1 | contig 134940 bp, 91 predicted proteins | sample 9134161 | NCBI WGS metagenome assembly JAEEGG01 (sample SAMN16246543, study PRJNA631951) | gut metagenome | biome: gut microbiome; feature: rumen; material: CR-attached | host: Bos | place: Iran: Karaj | collected 2018-10
CGACTACTGATACTATGTATTATGTTGAGGCTTCCTATGGTGGCTGTACCAACTCTGATACTATTGTAATTAATGTGAATGCTATTCCTACGGCTCCTACGATGACTACCACTGCCGTGACGATGTGTCAGGACACTCAGGCCACTATCACCGCTACCTCTGATGCCGCTGCATCCTTCATTTGGTATGTGAACGGTATTGAAGTTCCTGGTGAGAATCTGGGTACGATCAGCCTGTATCGCCACAATGCTGGCGTTGACAGTGTCACAGCTCGTATCATTGACACCAACGGTTGTATCTCTCCTGTTGCAAAGGCTATTCCTGTGACGGTTGAACCGAGACCTACGATTCTCGCCGTCAACGGTTCTCAGATTGTTTGTGACGGTACCTCTTCTCAGTTCACTGCTACCGCTAATGGCGCAACCCAGTATTCTTGGGATGGAGGTGCTTTTGCTGCTACTAATACTTATGATGCTGTTCCTGGTCTCCACTCTGTGGTTGCCCAGAGCACAAATGGTTGTAAGTCCGATATCGTCACTTTCACTGTTTACTCTCTTGGTACGGATATGCACATCACTGCTTCCGCTACCAACATCTGCGAAGGTGAGCACGTGACTTTGACTGCAGATCTTAGCGATCTCCTTGATTCCAATGTGGTTTATACCTGGAACACCGGTTCTCACAATTCTACTATTGATGTGACTCCGACGACTACCGATACTATGTATTATGTTGAGGCTTCCTATGGTGGCTGTACCAACTCTGATACTATTGTGATTAATGTCAATCCTATTCCTGCTGCTCCGACCGTTACGGCCAGCAAGACTAGTTCCATTTGTCCGAATGATCAGATTGTCTTCACAGCTACTTCTAATGCTGCCGGTTCTTTCATTTGGTATGTTGACGGTGTTGAAGTTCCTGGTAACAACCTTGACACGTTGGTTCTTACCGACCAAATCTCTGGTACACACTTTGTCAATGCCAAAGTTGTTGATACCAATGGTTGTGTTTCTCCTGTTTCTGTTGCTGCCAATTATACGGTTGACACGCTGCCGAGTCTCTTGACCATTGCTGGCAACCACGTTATTTGCTACGGTGACAGCGCTATGTTGATTGCAAATGCTCTTAACGCAGTTTCCTATAGCTGGTCTAATGGTGCCGACAAGGACACGATTTATGCTTATCCTGGTGTTTACACTGTGACGGCTTCTTCCGTAAATGGTTGCTCCATCGTTTCCGAACCTTTCACTGTTACTGAGTTCGGTCCTGATGTGCATATTACTGCTTCTGCTACTGTTGTTTGTCCGGGCAGTTCTGTTACTTTGACAGCTGATGCTGACCAATGGATTGACAATGTTACCTATACTTGGGATAACGGTACTGTTGCTCCCACCATTACTGTTACCCCGACGGAAGACACCACTTGGTACAAGGTCATCTCTAGAGTGACTTCTAACAGTGGTTATGGTGTCGAGGAACGTACTTGTGAGAGAACGGATTCTATTATGATTGCTCTGTATCCTGTTGCTACTATTGATACGGTTCTTATCGTTTCCACTACTTCTGGTGACACGATTTGTTTCGGTTCACAACTTACCCTCAGAGCTACTCCTGACACTCTCTTTGCTTATCGTTGGTTCCAGGATGGTATTGAAATCCCGGGTCATAACCTTGATACGATTACCATCGTTCCTGAAGTCGGTGTTCACACCTATGCCGTTCAGGCTATCAACCAATTCGGTTGCGAAACTGGTCAACACGCCCTTTCCACTCCGATTCTGGTTCTCCCGAACCCGTCTCTCGTGATTACTGGCGATCCTCTCATTTGTAATGACAGTTTGATCAGACTTTTTGCCAATATCAATGACACGACCAATTCTACCGCTGGCAATGCTCTGTATGACTATGAATGGCGTATTTATAATTACACTATTGATACTAATTCTGCTGCTCAGACGATTACCGATCCTTATACTGGCGAAACCTTCACCATCAATCCGCTGGCTGCTGATTCCGCAGTTTTTGAGGCTTATTTCCCGCATCAGGATCATCCTTACATCTTCACGGTCAACGCTAAGAATGCTAATGGCTGTGTTGCTTCCAGCGATCCTTACTATGTGTATGTTGCTGACACTATTTTCGTTGCTGTTACTTTGGATTACGATTCCGTTTGTCCTGGTGGCGAAGTGACTGCTCTTGCACATCTTGGTAATTATCATACTCCCGACCTTACTTTCCAATGGTACAAGAATGACACTTTGATTCCTTATGCTACTGAGCCTTGGTTCACCTCTTCTGTTGACGTGGATCCTACCATCTTCAGAGTTGAAGTTTCTCAATCTACCACTGGCTGTTTCGCTACTGGTACTGATACTGCTCATTTCTTGATTCCTAAGGTTGTCACTGCTGCTGTTGCTATCAACGGCACCCGCAATGACGATCCTCTTGAGGTCTGTGAAGGCGCTCAGATTGTTGTCACTGCTTATATTGACACTATTGTTGACTCCACTCTTCATTATGTTTGGAAAGAGAATGGCTTCTGGATGCCGCTCGTGACTGGTCCTTCCTTTGCTAAGCAAATGTGGATCCTCGACCACGATTCTGCAAACTATGTGTATGAAGTCTATGCTGTTGTTGATGTTCCTGGCTGTCTCCCTGTTCCTGTTGCTTCTAATAGAGTTCACGTGAGACGTAACCCGATCGTCATCATCGAAGGTGTCCATAACGTTTGTTATCAAGAGGGCAACACTGCTCCTAACGTTATTCTTTCTGCTTTCACTGATGGTCAGGTTGACCTTGACGCTACCTATAATTGGTACAGAAATGGTGCTCTTATCAGCAGTTCCGGTGCTATCCTGAATATGCTTTATGAGACTGTTGAACCTACTCATCTTGATCCTGTTACTTATATGGTTGAAGTCAACAATGGTGACGGTTGTACTGCTTTCAGTGAGCCGTTCCCTGTTGAAGTCTATGCCGCTCCTGTTGTCAACATCCTCGCTTCTGACACCCTCATTTGTGTTGGTGGTGTGGTTGACCTTGAGGCTAGAATCAACAACTACAATGATCCTATGATGACTTATCAATGGTATGCTAATACTTTGGCTTCCGAAGGCCTTTTGGCTGGTCGTACTCACGCCAATGAGACCTTTACCGTTGATTCCACTACGGACTTCATCGTTAAGGTTACCCATTTGATGAATGACCTTACTTTGGGCGATGGTTGTGTTGATTTCGATACTGTCACCGTTACCGTTCATCCTGATCCTGTTTTGACCATCACCAACGATCTTCCCGCTTCTAAGACTCTCTGCGACGGTCGCTCTGTGACCTTCAATGCTACTGTCACTCCTGGCGTTGACACCGTTGGTATCTACACTTGGTACAGAAATGGTGAAATCATCCCGAACGCTGTTGGTGCTCAGTTCACTGAGACTCCTCACGCTTTGAATGATTATCCTACCACTTATATTTATGAAGTTTCTATTCTCCAACCGACCACAGGTTGTGAATCTGTTGTGACGCTTGCTGATACTGTGACTGTCAACCCGAACCCGACGCTCGCTATCGAAGCTGATCCTATCGTTTGCCGCGCTGACTCCGACAACGTTGTGATGATTGCTCACGTCTATCCGGAGCCCACCACTCCTTACACCTTCACTTGGTTTGAGGACAATGCTGCTCTCGATACCACGTTCACCACTGGCGAACATCAGGATACCATCACGCTCACCAGAGAGTATAGAGATTATCCTTACAACTTCAGCATTTCCTTGGTTAACGAATATGGTTGCGTTGCTACTGCTGAAACCCAAATCTATGTTGACACTCTTCCTGTCATTAATATTGATGTTACTGAGAACGAGATTTGTGTTGGTGGTGAAATCACCCTCACTGCTCATCTGAACAACTGGAATACCCCGAATATGGAATTCCACTGGTACGATAACGATTCTCTTATCCCTGGTGCTACCTCCATCACTTACACGGTTGTTCCTGATTCAGGTTCTCACGTTTATACCTTCAGCGCTAAGCAACTGAATTCTCTCTGCCAAGCTACCAGCAATGCTGTGACTGTGAATGTCCACGCTGATCCTACTCTTACCATTGACAATGATCTGCCCGCTTCCAAGACGCTGTGCGACGGTCGCTCTGTGACCTTCCACGCTCACGTTGCTGGTGGTGTTACTGGTGGTGAGGTTTACACTTGGTACAGAAATGGTGAAGTTATTCCTAACGCTGTTGACTCTATCTTCACTGAGACTCCTCACGCTATCAGCGATTATCCTACGATCTATGTGTATGAGGTTTCTGTCAAGCAAACCGCTTCTGGTTGTGAGTCTACTGTTTACTTCGCAGATTCTGTGACGGTGAATCCGAACCCGACGCTTGCTATCGAGGCAGATCCTATCGTTTGTCGTAATGATGCCAACAACGTTATGATGGTTGCTCACGTTTATCCTGAGCCCACCACTCCTTACACCTTCACTTGGTATGAGGACAACGCTGTTATCACTGGTGCTACTGGTGCTCACCTCGACACGATTATTCTTACCAGAGAGTACAGAGATTATCCTTACAACTTCAGCATTTCCTTGGTGAATGAATATGGTTGCCAGGCTACGGCTGAGACTCAGATCTACGTTGACACTGTTCCTGTGATCAACATTGAAGTTACTGAGAACCTCATCTGCATCGGTGGTGAAATCACCCTCACTGCTAACCTGAACAACTGGAACCAACCCAATATGGAATTCCATTGGTATGATAATGGTACGCTCATTCCTGGTGCTACCTCTCTTACCTACACGGTTGCTCCTGAGCTCAACACGCACGTTTATACCTTCACTGCTGAACAATTGAATTCTCATTGTTTCGCTACGAGTAATGCTCTTACCGTGAATGTTATTCCTGATCCTATCATCGCTAACGTCTCTATGTCTGATACCATCGTTTGCCAAGGCGCTCAGATTGCCATCACTGCTAATGCTGGCAACTATGTTCCTTCCACTGACGATATCTACACTTGGTACAGAAATGGCGTTTTGATGCCGGGTGCTACGGCTCAGACCATCTATGATTCTCCTGTTACTGTTGACAACAACACGCAACAATTCATTTACACGGCTGTTGTGACCAGAACTCCTTCTGGTTGTACTTCTCTGCCTGTTGCTTCTGCTGCTCTTACCATCTACCCGAATCCTACTGTTGTGATCACTGGTGACCAGCACATTTGCGAAACCGACTCTATCTTCTTGATTGCTAATGTTGATACGATTGGTGCAAATGTCGGTACTCTCCACTACACTTGGTATGAGAGTGGTATGATCAGAGACAATATGGCTTACAGCCTTGGCGACAACCAATTCTACAATGAGTACTGGTACCCGCGCACTGAACCGTACAGATTCACTGTCCAAGTTGAGAGAGAAGGTGTTCCTGCCGCTTGTACTGCTACTTCTCAAGAGTTCCTGGTTTATGTCTATCCTCGTCCTATCGTTAACATTACTGCTACCGAGACTGAGATCTGCGAAGGCGGTGAGGTTACTTTGACGGCTAATTTGGTTGATCCTAACCAAGAGAATATGATTTATCAATGGTATGAAATCAGAAATCGTGTTGACAGCTTCGCTACCGGTTACGATGCCGCTGGCAACCTGGTTTACACCACTTACCCTGTTGCTTACCGTTATAATATTCCTGGTGCAAACTCTAATACTTACACAGCTATCTATGATCACACCATCACGATGGGTGTCAACGTCATCCAAACGCACTCTATGTGTAATGAGTTTGACGAGATTGTCATCACTGTCAATCCTATCCCCGTTGTGACCGATGTTACTGTGAACAATCAGCACATTGATACTGTTTGCGACGGCGCTCAAGTTGACCTCGCTTGCACCATCACTCCTGCTGATGCTCAGGGTGCTGTCTATACTTGGTACAGAAATGGCATTGAAATTCCTGGTGCTAACCAGAGCACATTCAGTGAGAATGTTTACACCACTGACAATCACGTGACTGTCAATGTCTACACTGTTAAAGTTGAACTCCCGGCTTCCGGTTGTGTTTCTGAGATTTCCGTTCCTAATGCTACTGTCATTATTAATCCTGCTCCTACCACTGTCACCATCTCTGGTAACAATGTGATTTGCGAGAATGACAGCACGACTCTGACGGTTTACTCTGACGTTGAAGGTACCATCACCTGGTCTACTGGTGAACATACTCCTTCCATCACGGTTCCTGCTGGTGTTTACACTGTTACTGTTACTACTCCGGAAGGTTGTGAGAAGACCTCTGATCCGTTCACGGTTGAGGCTCTCGGTACCGACCTGCTCGTTTCCGCTACTGAAACCAGTATTTGCGCTGGTGAACACACCACGCTTTATGTCAACCAAGACGGTTGGGCTGGCAATGTGACTTATCAATGGGATGCTAATGCTGACAACAGCACGGCTACCACGGTTGACGTTGCTCCTGAAGTTACCACTACTTACCACGTGACTGCTACGGTGAACTCCACCAATGGTACTTGTACCGCTGCTGGTGAGGTTACTATCGTTGTGACTCCGCTTCCTGTCCAACTCGTTGTCACTGGCGACACCACGATTTGCCAGACGCAACAGGCTACTCTGACCGCTTCCACCACCGACACCAATATCACTGGTTACATCTGGTATCAGAATGGTGTTGAGATTGCTGGTGAGAACCAAGCTGTCATCACGATCAACTTCCCGGATTATGGTACTTACACCTTCGCTGCTAAGGCTATCAACGATCAGGGTTGTGTCTCTGCTCAGGCTTCTCTGCCCGCTACGGTGACTGTTACTCCTGCTCCTACGGTTGTCTCTATCACTGGTAACAATGTGATTTGCGAGAACGACTCTACTACTTTGACTGTTTACAGCGATGTTACTGGTACTATTACTTGGTCTACTGGTGAACATACTCCTTCCATCACGGTTCCTGCTGGTGTTTACACTGTCACTGTTACCACTCCTCAAGGTTGTGAAATGACTTCTGCTCCGTTCACGGTTGAGGCTCTCGGTACTGACCTGCTTGTCTCTGCAAGCGAGACGCACATCTGCGCTGGTGAACACACCACTCTGTATGCTAACCAAGATGGTTGGGCTGGCAATGTGACCTATCAATGGGATGCTAATGCTAACAACAGCACTGCTAACACTGTTGATGTTGCTCCTGCTACCACGACCACTTACAATGTGACTGCTACGGTTAATTCCACCAATGGTACTTGCCAGGCTACTGGTGAAATTACCATCGTTGTGACTCCGCTTCCTGTTAAGCTCACGGTCAACGCTTCTGCTGATTCCGTTTGCGAGGGCGACCAAGTCACCTTCACGGCTACTCCGTACGACTCTACCTATACTTATATTTGGTACCAGAATGGTCTTGAGATCATTGGTGAGCATATGAATGTGATTACGGTGAACTTCCCGACCGAAGGCACCTACACCTTCGCTGCTAAGGCTATCAACGATCAGGGTTGTGTCTCTGCTGAGGCTTCTGATCCTGTTGCAGTTGTTGTCAACGCCGCTCCTGATGCTGTTGTTGTCTCCGGTAACCTTGAGATTTGCAACGGTGGTACTACCACTCTCTATGCAAATGTTACTCCTAACGTTGCTGGTGCTACCTATCAATGGTATCTCAACAATTCTCCGATCACTGGTGCTAACGGTTACTTCTTGACTGTTGCTGTTGCTGGTTCTTATAAGGTTGATGTTACGACCAATGGTTGTACCACCACTTCTGACGCTGTCAACGTGAACGTCAATGAAGCTCCTCAGTTGCAGCTCACTGCTACTGAATCCACCATTTGTCAATATGGTACTACAGTTATCTCCGCCGAAGCTACTGGCTGGAATGTTGCTGATGTCAACTACAACTGGAGCAATGGTTATCAAGGTTCTTCCTTCACCTTCACTCCTGCACATGCTGGCGATTACACCTTCTATGTGACTGCTTCTCAGTCCACTTCTGGTTGTACCGCTGTTGACTCTATCACCATCCACGTCAATGCTGGTCCTGGTGCTCCTGTTATGTCTGTCAACGCTAACCACTCTATCGTTTGCGAAGGCGCTCAGGTCACTCTGACTATGACTGACACCAACACTGTCAACTATGGTAATCCTACCATCACTTGGTTCGACAATGGTGTTATGATGGCTGGTAACCATACTTCTGTTACGATCACCCCGACTGTTGGTATCCACTCCTACAATGTGGTTGTTGAATACCCGAACTCTGGTTGTAACACTGCTATTTCCGAGCCGATCGTTGTGACGGTCAACGCTATCCCGACGGTTGTTGTTGAACTCACCAATGGTAACAACAATATCCTCTGCGACGGTGGTACCACCACGCTCACGGCTAATGTGAATCCTGCTATCAATCCTGCTGGTTATCCTTACACTTATCAATGGTTCCTCAACAACGTTGCTATCGCCAACTCCGATACAAACGCTCTGACTGTGACGCTCAACGCCCGCGAATCCGCTTACGAGTATCAAGTTCTCGTTTCCGGTGCTCCTGGTTGTGAGGCTCTCTCCACTGTGACTCCTATCGTTGTGGTTGCTGATCCTGTTGTGGTTGCTTCTGTTGATAACAATGTTATTTGCGAAGGCGGTCAGGCTACTCTGTCTGTGACTGTTGACGGTGGCATTGACAATGTCAACGGTTTGAACGGTTACACCTTCGCTTGGTACAGCAATACCAATAACACCACTCCTGTTGCTACGACTCCGACCTTCACCGTGAACAACGCTACTGCTGGTCTCTATGCTTACACTGTGGTTGTTACCTCTCCTTATGGTTGCCAAACCACTTCCAATGTCGTGAACCTTTCCGTTGTCCAAGATCCTACTGTCACGGTTGCTGTTGCTGCCGGTTATGACGCTACGATTTGTGAGAACGGTAGCACGATGCTCGTTGCCAACGTCACTGGCGGTTACGGTACTCCTTCTTATCAGTGGTACTCCAACGGTCTCCCGATGCTTGGTGAAACGAACCAGACGCTTGTCCTGAACAATGTCACGAACAACAACTTCGTGTACACTGTGAAGGTCACTCAAACTGGTGTGGATTGTGAGGCTGTCTCCACCAACACTGTGAACCCGTTCACGGTTGTTGCTCCGTACTCCATCACTGTTAGCGGTAACCAGAACACTTGCGTTGGCGGTACTGTCACCCTGACCTCTTCTGTCACGGGCGTCCTCGCTGGCGATGTTCTTACCTATCAATGGTACAGAGTTTCCGAGAATGGTGTTGCAGCTCCTATTGCTAATGCTAACAATGCTGTTTACACGACTGAGCCTCTGCTCACAGCCGGTCAGTATGAATACTATGTCCAGGTTACCAGCGGTATCTCTGGTTGCTCCAACAACTCCGACAGCTACACTGCTAATGTGATTGCCGATCCTACGGTTGTTATCAACGGTGCTCACGCTGTTTGCGAGCAAGGTCAGTTGCAACTCAATGCTACTGTGACTGGCGGTATTCCTGGTGTCCAGTACACCTACACTTGGACTTGGACTGGTGCTTCCACCGGTTCTGCTACGACCGCTGTTCCTTACTACACGCCGAACCTCCCGGCTAATGACGGTGCTAACCATTACTACTTCAGAGTGACCATCAATCCTGTTGGCACCTCTGGTTGCGATGCTACCTCCGCAGCTCACGAGCTCGATGTGTACGCAGTTCCTACTGTCGTTGTGACTGCTGACCGCGGTTATATCTGCCAGGGTGGTGACGTTACCTTCACTGCTAACGTTACTCCTGCTGGTAACTACAACTACGCTTGGACGATCAATGGTAACAACGTTGCTACCAACCAGCCGTCTGTCACCACCACAGTGAATAACGCTGGTTCTGTCAACGCTATGGTTACGGTGAGCGCTAACAACAACCTTGTTTCTTGCGCTACCACTGCTACCATCAACGTTCCTGTTCAGGTTGTTGCTGATCCTGTTGTTACTATCGCTGCTAACCACAATACTATGTGTGCCGGTGGTACCACCACACTCAGCATCAACAATATTACCGCTAACAATAATATCCCGACCAACTACAGTTATCAATGGGCTGTCAACGGTCAGGAAATTCCTGGTGCTATCAACAACACCTTCAACCAGACCCTCAACAATGCTGGTACTTATACCTACACTTTGAGACTCACTCAGAACGATGCTCTCGGTTGTGTATCTGACTGGTCTGCTCCTGTTACCGTTCAGGTTGCTGAACAACCTTCTGTCTCCCTGTACAACCTTGATGGTCTTATGATCTGCGAAGGCGGTACGATTGATTTGAATGCAGTTGTCAACAACTATGGTAACACGATTGATGGTGTTCTCAACAGCTCCGTCTATGGTCCTATGACTTACTCTTGGACCTCTGCTGGTAACGTTGTTGCTAACCACCCGAACTTGAACGCTGGTACTGATCAACTGACTCAAACTCTGAACACGGTTGGTAACTACAGCTACTCTGTCATTGTGACTCCTTCTGGTTATGCTTGTCAACCCACCGCTTCCGGTATCGTTACTGTGAGCGTTGCTAATGATCCTACTTGGAACGACGTCCACGTTTACTATCCTGATGTCTGCGTTGGCGACCAAGTTAACCTTATCGCTAGCATTGTGGGTGGCGTTGCCGATTACACTGACAATACCAATGGTTACATCCAGTGGACCGTTACTTACAACGGTGTTACCTCTAATGTTTCCGGTGGTCAGGGTGGCACGTCCTATGACATTCCTACCGTTGCTGGTAACTATGTTTACACTCCGACTTATGTTGGTAACATTGGTAGCGGCTGTCAGTTGACCAACACTGCTGCTGTCCAACAGCCTGTCCTCGTCCACGAGATTCCTACGGCTGCATTTGTCACGGGTGACGGTTCTACCATCTGCGGTAACGATCCTGACGCTTCTGTTGAGCTGACCATCGCCTTCACTGGTGGTGCTCCTTACACCTTCGATATTGAGAATATGATGACTGGTGAAATCCTGCCGTATCACGTCTCCCTGACCGATACGTTCAGATTCTACGTCTCTCCGGATGTTACGACTCGTTACAGAATCATTATGCTGGCTAACGCTTACTGCCAGAATAACCAAATCTCTATGGCTTCCACCAGCGAGGTTACTGTGAACGTTGTCTCTGTTGAATTCGTTGAGACCACCTTCATGCCGGTTAACTGCGGTGAGGATGTTGTTGTCACATTCAATATCATCTCTGGTAACCAGAACGCTAACTATGTCATCTACGAAAACGGCTCGGCTATCGCCAGCGGTACTGTTGTTGCTAACCAAGTCGTGATTCCTGATGGCCTCTTGAGCGAGGGTACTCATCACCTGACACTGGTTATCGATGGTTGCTCCTTCGATATCACGGTTGTGATTCCTGTCAACTCCGAAACCTCTGGCATCTTCGGTAACAATCTTATGGAGATCAGATGGGACGATGTGGTCATTATCAATCTTAACGCTAATCCTCGTTACAACATCGTTGGATTCCAGTGGTATAAGAATAATGTCCTTATCCCGGGTGCTATCTATAAGAACTACCAAGAGGTCGGTGGCCTGAACGGTTACTACTCTGTTGAGCTTACTGTCATCGACACTCAGACTGGTGAGACCCTTACCTTTATCACCTGTCCTCGTCTCTTCAACACCGTGTCCGGTATGAAGGTTTATCCTGTTCCTGCAAATGTTGAGCAGGTTATTACCGTCGAACTTGATATGACTGCTGAGGAACTCGATGGCGCTGTCCTCGACATCTTCGATGCTACGGGCAAGCTGATCAACCACATCACTGATCTGAAACCCGTCACCAGAGTTGCCGGCTTCAAGGCTCAAGGTACTTACTTCGGACGTATCATCACTGGTACAAATGAAATCAAGACTGTTAAATTCGTTATCGTAAAATAATTTGAAAACCCACGGGTGGTGGCCCTGAGCCACCGCCCAGGGATTTCATTAATCTATAATGGTAAAAAAGAAAAAAGAGTATATTATGAAAAAGAATTTATTAGTAATCAGTCTTATTTTCGCTATGTGTACCACGGCTGCCTTTGCGCAAGAGGTACAAACCGAAAATACCAATGACAACGCTACTGTGAATACAGAAAACGTTGAATCCTCCTCGTTCTGTCCTCATCGGATTAAGACTTATCTCGGTGCCGGCTTTACGAACAATATCTATAGAAGAATCGACTTCAAGCAGTACTACTCCCAGAGTGAGTTGATTTCTCTCCACTATGCTTATTTCTTCAATGAGCATTGGGGCCTCAGCCTTGGTGTTGAAGCCAACCACGTGGGTGCCAAAGCTGCTATCTCCGCTAAGGGTGTGATTCCTCAATACAATGACCCTGCTTTCAATAATGATGTGACCTATTATGATCTTTGGTATGATGCACACGGCCTCGTTGAAAGACAATCCATCTGGGCTCTTGAAGTTCCCCTTCAAGCTCAATTCGAATGGAAATTTGACGGTCGCAGCGGTATCTACGCTGGCTTGGGTCTCTATGGTTACTTCCCTATCGTGAAGGGCGTCAACAAGTATAAAGGCGAAGGTGAAATCAGCACTTTCGGTGTTGAAGAGCCTTATGGTCAGGACTACAACGTTGACTATCCTATGACCAATCACTTCTATGAGGGTAACTACAATGGTCAAGACCGTCGCACGAAACTCAGATGCTCTTTCGGTATCGAAGCTGATTTCGGTGGTGTTGTCCGTATCTCTCGTATTGCTGATTTCTACATTGGTGCTTTCACTAAGTTCAACTTCCTTGACATTCTCCCGAAGGATGAGAATAAACTGAATCTCTTCACCAATGATCTGGATAATATTCCTACTTTCAATGGTACGCTTGGTTCCAACATTCTTTCAATGTACAAGAATAACTTCGACGGTAACCACGCTGGCTATGAAAAGATCCGCACGAAATGGGATCAACTTCAAATTGGTTTGAAACTCGGTTTCCATATCAAGGCTTGTGCTAACCCGGTTGAGAAATCCCGTAAGCAACTTGAGAAAGAGATTCTTGATGAACTCAAGAAGAAGGCTAATGAGCCCATCATCATCAAGCAAGATCCTCAGTACATCTACATTGTTCCTATTTGCGATCAACTTGACAATGATGACGAGAGCCTCACACCGGAAGATAAGGAAGCTATTCGCGAACTGAGCGAAGTCCTTTCTAAGACCAAGATTCTCTTCGATCTTGACAAAGACATTCCTAAGATTGCCGATCAGAATGACAATATCAACAGAACGGTCTCTATCCTCAAGAAGAACCCGTCCCTGAAGCTCATCGTTGAAGGTTACACCTGTGACCTTGGTACGGAACAGCACAACCGCGACCTCGCTCAAAGACGTGCTAACGCTGTCAGAGAAATCTTCATCCAGAAGGGCGTTCCTGCCTCTCAGATTGAGACTGCTTCCTATACGGTAAACGATCCTCAGAACAGACAAAACATTCAGGATCCTGCCCGTGAGGAACACAGAGCTGCAATTTTCAGAATCGTCAAAAGATAATTATTATTATTTACGTTTAGGGAAAGGGATTACCGAATGGTGATCCCTTTTTTTTATGTTTGTTTCAAAAAATCCTGTATTTTTGCAATCTCATTTTGCAGTATATGAGACGACTCGTCTTCTTGTTGTGCACCCTTGTGTTGGCCTCGTCCTGTCTTTTGGCCAAGCCCGTGGATACCCTCTCCGCGAGCCGTCTTGAGTTTGTCCCTAATTTGGGCCAATGGGGTGAGCCTTTCCAGTTTCGCGCGTCATTGCCATACGCTGCTGTTTTCTTTGACGAGAATGGCTATGTGGTCAATATGCTGGACCCGCAGGCTATGCAAGATTTCCATCCCGCTTTGTCCAATGGTAGTTCCCCTGTAAACCGTCCCATACGTGCTGCGGCCTATCGTGTCGTTTTTGAGGCCTCAGATGCGCTCTCGCGTTATTTTCCCCTTGGAAAGGCATTCCCACACTATTATAACTATTTTCTCTCTTCTGACCTCTCTGCGTGGCGCTCAGGCGTCCCAGTCTACCCGGCACTGCATCGTCCATCCCTTTATCCAGGTGTGGATTTTACTGTTTCCCAATCCGAAGGTTATATCAAATATGAGTTTCATATTGCACCCGATGCAGATCCTTCCCTCATTCGAATGCGTTATGAGGGTGTACGTTCCCTAACTTTATCTTCCAATCATCTTGTCATCGACAACCATATAGCCCGCGTGGTTGAATTGGCGCCCTATGCCTATCAGATTTCCCCTCAAGGCGATACTCTTCCTGTGGAATGCCACTATAAATTGAATAAAAATGTGGTTTCTTTCTCTTTAGGAAGATATGACCAGACTCTACCGTTGGTTATCGATCCAGTGGTGGTGTTTTCTTCATATAGCGGCTCCACAGCCGATAATTGGGGTTACACGGCCACTTACGACGCACACGGCAATTTGTATGGAGGAGGCATTGCGTTTGGTACGGGATATCCAATCACCTTTGGCGCCTATCAGACCCAATTCTGTACCAGTGCATCTGGCACTACCACCGATGTGGCTATTACTAAATTCGACTCTGCCGGCACCAACATATTCTATTCCACTTATCTTGGCGGTTCGTATGTCGATATTCCCCACAGTCTTTATGTGAACGACAATGACGAGTTGTATGTTTTCGGCACCACGGCATCGCCCGATTTTCCTGTGACGCCGGATGCTTTCGATACCTCGTTCAACCACGGCACTCCTGTCACTTTATCCACGTCGCTGGCCTTTCCCTTGGGTGCGGATGTCTTCGTGGCCCGTTTCAGTGCGAATGGCCGGCAGTTGCTCTCTTCCACATTTGTGGGAGGAAGTGGCAATGATGGCGTCAATACTGCCGTTGAATTGCGGAAGAATTATGCCGACGACAATAGAGGCGAGATTCTGATGGATGTGAATAGCAACGTTTATGTGGTCACTTCCACCTATTCGCCAGATTTTCCGGTCACCCCTAATGCATACGACACCACCTACAACGGTTATCAGGATGTTTGTGTTTTCAAGATGAGTTATGACCTCTCTCAGATGATTTGGAGCACCTTTCTGGGCGGTTCGGGGAACGATGCCGGTTACAGTATGATGCTGGCCAATGATGAGAGTGTCTATGTATGCGGCGGCACCAGTTCACAATCTTTTCCTGTTGTCGCGGGAGCTTTACAGCCCGCACTTGCCGGTGATGCGGATGGTTTTGTCTCGCACCTTTCTCCTAATGGGGATTATCTGATGAGTAGCACGTATTTGGGTTCCCCGAATTACGACCAAGCCTATCTGATCAAGGGTGACCGCCTTTCGGTGCCTCATATTTTTGGCCAGACATCGGCCGGCGGGACGACTTGGGTGCAGAATGCTCAATATTATACGGCCGGAGGCGGCCAGTTCCTGACCAAACTCACACCTTCGTTGAATGCGGTGGAATGGTCCACCGTTTTTGGCAGCGGACTTGGAGGCCCCGACATCTCGCCCACGGCGCTTTTGGTGGATTACTGCAGCAATATCTATATGTCGGGGTGGGGCTCCTTCCAGCTCAACGGGTTTGGCGGCACGAACGGCCTTCCCATCACGCAGGACGCTTTCCAAAGCACGACCGACGGCAGCGACTACTATTTCATCTGTCTCAGCGATGATGTGTCGCAGCTGGTGTACGGCTCCTTCTTTGGTGGGGCGGCATACTCCGCGCGCGAGCACGTGGACGGAGGCACTAGCCGCTTTGACCGAAAGGGCCGCATCTATCAGGCCGTGTGCGCGGGTTGCGGCGGGCAAAGCTCTTTCCCGACCACTCCCGGCGCTTGGTCCACCACCAACGGCAGCACCAACTGCAACCTCGGTGTCATCAAGATGGACTTCAGCCTTCCCGTTGTAGTGGCCGACTTCCGGATGCCCAGTACTGTCTGCCTCCCAGATACGGTGTCTTTTGTAAACCAGTCACAAACGATAGGAAACAGCACCTCCTATTTCTGGGACTTCGGCGACGGAACGACCTCCACGCAGATTGCCCCTTCGCACTATTACGCCCACTCGGGCTACTACAACGTCACGTTGATTGTGCAGGACCTCGGCAGTTGCAATTTCGCCGATACACTGACCAAAATGATTCTGGTGCTGGCCAATATGGTGGACACCTTGTCCGATGCCAACATTTGTTACGGCGACTTTGTGCAGATCGGCATTCCTCCCTCCGTTGGGGTGGACTACCACTGGTCGCCGGGCACCTCTTTGAGCAATTCCGCTGTTTCCAACCCGATAGCTGCGCCTGTGCAATCCACCCTGTACCGGCTGGTGGCCACCACGCAGCACTGCACTGACACCTTCTACCAGCGGGTGAATGTGGACACTTCGTTTGCCCTGTTGTCGTCCGATACCACCATCTGCCGTGGCGACGCTGCCCATCTGGCGCTGTCGGGAGTGTCGGACTATGTTTCGATCACCTGGTCGCTGTCGCCGGACTTTTCTCAGGTTATAGCGCAAAACCAGCTGGCATTGGAGGTGAGTCCCGCGCAGACTACCACCTATTATGTGCGGGTTGTGGAGCGGGTGTGCGTCTATATGGAGTCTGTCACCGTGACCGTGTCGGAGGTCCATCTGGCCCCGTTGCCCGAGGTGCTGATCTGCTTTGAGGACAGCACCCAACTCGCTGTGGCCACGGATTGTGTTGATTGCCAGTACCAGTGGGCTTTGGGTGACGGCAGCGCATACGCCGGCGAGTCTCCCTTCGTCAGCCCGGCGGCGTCCACCTCCTATTCCATCACCGTGACCAATGCGTATGGTTGCTCTGCCTCCGCCACGGGAAATATCGTGAAAAGAACGGGCACCTTCCCGACACCGTTCTCGGCGTGGTGCGAGATTTGCGTGATTACCCAAGCGGATTCCACCATCCTCTTTTCCACGGATTATGGCAATGGCTATCATTACCAGTGGGAACCGGTTACCGAAGATATGACGACCCCGAATGCGGCGAACACTATTGTGGCGCCCCTGCAGGATATGGTTTATACCGTTGCGGTTACCGACACGTTCGGTTGCGTGATGTCGGACACGGTATTCATTAAAGTCAACGAACTGATATGCGATGATCCCTATATTTTCATTCCGAACGCCTTTTCTCCGAATGGCGATGGATTGAATGATGTGCTCTATGTGCGGAGCCGCATCCTTGAATCCTTCTATTTTGCTGTGTATAGCCGCTGGGGACAGAAGGTGTTCGAAACCACACGCTTTGACGAGGGTTGGGACGGCACTTTCCAAGGTCAGCCTTGCCAGAATGGAGTGTATGATTTTTACTTTAAAGGCATCTGTGTCGGAGGGCAGACAAATGAAATTAAAGGTAATGTGATGCTAATCAGGTAATTTTATATATTTGCCGCGTTTTACGAAAAGTGAAAATAACTGTGGAAAACGCTGAAAATCAAGTAAAAAAGAGTTTTTTCAAGTCTTGGAAAACGCTGAAATTGCGTTCCAAGTTCTATCAAATATTCGTGCATCTCTTCGCTTTGGCGGGTTTGGCCATCATTGGGGCCTGGGGTTTCTATCAACTGGGCTTTACCAACGACAAGGGTGGGGTGGACGAGAACAACCGCTATTTGGCCGATTACAAGAACAATCTTGTGAAGACTGACTCCTCCAAGATTTTTGAAAACCAAATGCATAACTATCTGAATCTGGTGGCCCTCAGCAAGTTCTATCCTCTCAATGCGCATCTTATGATTGATGCTGCCCGTTATTCAGACCGGCAGGATGGTATGGACCAGATGATTTATGCTGCCAATATGTATCTGATGGAAGAGGAGTCGGGGACGCAGTACCGCCAGCTGCTAAAAGAACTGAATGCGGTGCTGGACAAGTATCCCACGGCGCGCGACACGGCCAATTTGGTGCCCTGGATGAACGAAGGGGCGTGGCCCTCGCTGAAAGCCGCCATCCTGAAAGACCGTGCCGTCATTGAGGAGGCCGCCCGCCTGACCGGTGTGGAGCCGCGTCTGATTGTCGGCTGCCTGGTGGGCGAGCAAATCCGCCTGTTCAACTCCAAGCGCGAGATGTACAAGCAGTATCTCGGTCCAGTCAAGGTGCTCTCCGTGCAGTCGCAGTTCTCCTTTGGCGTCAACGGCATCAAGGATTTCACGGCCCAGCAGGTGGAGCGCAACCTCAAGGACACGGCCTCCATCTTCTATATGGGCAAGGCCTACGAGCATATCCTCGACTTCAACACAGCCGATCACGCCACTGAGCGCTATCAGCGGCTTACCAACTACCACAATCACCTCTACTCCTACATCTACACGGGATGTATCCTGCGGCAGACGATGTTGCAGTGGAAACGGTCGGGATATGACATCTCCAATCGTCCGGACATTCTCTTCACGCTTTTCAACCTGGGGTTCGGGGCTTCCAAGCCCAGCGACAACCCTCAGTGCGGCGGCTCCCATATCGAAGCCAATGGCAGGGTTTACACCTTCGGACGTATCGGCAACGATTTCTATTTCTCGGGCGAGTTGGCCAAGGAGTTCCCTATCCAGTCCCAATCCTTTGTGAATGACTAAAATAGAACTGCTCATACCGGCCAAGGATTTGCATTGTGGCAAGATTGCCATCAACCACGGGGCGGATGCCCTGTACATTGGTGCGCCCCGTTTCGGTGCCCGCCAGGCTGCCGGCAATCGGCTGGAAGATTTGGAGCAGCTGGCTCGCTACGCCCATCTGTATGGCTCCAAACTTTATGTGACCGTCAATACGTTGTTGTACGACAACGAATTGGAGGATGCCCGCCAGTTGATTGTACAACTGTACGAGTTGGGCGCCGACGCCATCATTATGCAGGATCTCGGATTGCTGAAAATGGACTTGCCGCCCATTCGTCTCCACGCCAGCACGCAATGTCACAACAATTCCCTTGAACGCATTCAGTTTCTGGAAAAGCTGGGCTTTCGCAGGGCCATATTGGCGCGCGAGATGGATTTGGACACCATCCGCCACATCCATCAGGAAAGCGATATCGAGTTGGAAACTTTCATTCACGGGGCGCTATGTGTCTGTTATAGCGGCCAGTGCTATATCAGCCGGATGATGACTGGCCGTAGCGGCAACAGGGGCGAGTGCGCCCAGATTTGCCGTACCGCCTTTGACCTGACGGATGCCCGCGGGCGCACGCTCCTGCACGACAAGCACCTCCTCTCCCTGCGCGATATGAACCGTGCGATGTATCTGGCCGAAATCCTGAAGGCCGGAGTCATATCCCTCAAGGTGGAGGGCCGTCTCAAGGATGAGACCTACGTTAAGAACATCACGGGATATTATCGCCAGCAGCTGGATGCCATATTTGAGAGCGACAATCCCTTCTCGCGGTTGGGCAGCGGCCGCACCACACTGCACTTCCAACCCGACCCCGAGAGGAGCTTCAACCGCGGTTATACGCCCTATTTCATCGATGGGCAGCGCCGCAAGATGGCCACCTTCGACACTCCGAAAGCGATGGGAAAGTCTATCGGCCATTTGCGGCAGGACCGCGATGGACGCCTCTTCTATGAAGGGGACGCCAAGCTGGTCAACGGTGACGGATTGTGTTTTATTAACGAGGTGGGTGAGTTGGAGGGATTCTTCGTCAATGGTATCTCCAACGGTCGCGTGCAGCCCCACAAGCCCGTGTCGGCGTTCCGCAGGGTGGAGGTGTACCGCAATTTGGACAAGCAGTTTGAGAAAATGCTCTCTGACAAGAGTGCCGAGCGGAAAATTGCCCTGGATATGCAGTTTGTAGAAACGGAGGATGGTTTTGCGCTGTCGCTTCGCGATGAGGATGGGTGCGAGGCGTGTGTGGAGAGAAAAATGGACAAGGTTCCGGCCCAGAAGCCGGAGGTTGCCGAGCGCCAGCTGAGGACCTCCCTTTCCAAGTTGGGAGACACGCCGTTTGGGCTGCGCCGGCTGACCATCGAAATGGCGCCCTGTTTCCTGCAGGCCGCTGTGGTGAACCAAATGCGCGGCGAGGCGGTGGAGCGGCTGATGGAGACCCGGATGGAGCGTTTCCGTCCGGAAGACGATGTCCGCGAGTATCGTCCCGAGCCTCTTTTCGGGGAAGCAGATTACAAGCGCAACATCACCAATGAGCTGCATCGTGCCGTTTACGAGGACTTCGGAGCGGCAAAGGTGGAGTATGGCCTTGACAAAACCTTGGATATCAAAAACAAAGAGGTGATGGTTTGCAAATATTGCATCCGCTACGAGATGGGCGTCTGCAGCAAGCAGAAGGGTGGGGGAGAGCTGGCCCTGCCGCTCTATCTCCAGAACGACCACCACCGCTTCCGCCTGGATTTCAACTGCCAGAACTGCGTGATGAAGGTGGTGCTGTAGGCTAAAGTTTATCGAACAACCAACTCGGACACACTGGATGAAACACTACCGCACAAAACCGTAAAAATGCTATTTTTGCCCCATATTTTTCGTCCTTGAATATTTTCGAGTCAAAGGCATATACAAATAGATTTTAGTGGTGAACAATGAAACGTTTTTGCCTTTTCCTGATATGTTTGCTGACGGGCATCCTTCCGGTTGCCGCGCAGGTGGCCATTGCCTTTTCCAAACCCGGCGGCTTCTATCCGGAGACCTTCACGTTGTCCATTGAGGCGGGAAACGAGGGGGATGCTCCCCTGCAAATACGCTACACCCTCAATGGGGCAGTCCCCACGGCCAACAGCTTGCTTTACAAGCATCCTCTTGCGATGGACCGCACGCTCTATTCGTCTTCAAATTTCTACAAGATACCCAATACGATACCGAAATACGCTGTTCCCGTTCCCGGTGAGGTGGAGCATATAATCGTGGTGCGCGCCGCCGCCTTCAATGCAGAAGGGGAGCGCTGTTCCGACGTGATTACCGCCTCTTACCTCATTGCCCCGTTATTGGGCCGCAAGATCGAACTGCCGGTTCTGTCGCTGTGTGTGGATTCCTTTGATCTGTTTGACCCGGACAAGGGCATTTTTGTGCCCGGCAACTCGTTTGACCCGGCCCGGCCCGATGCCACGGGCAACTACTACCTGAGAGGACGCGACAATGAGAAGGAGGGATATCTGGAATTCATAGACGGGCCAATGGCGTTTGCCCAGTCTTGCGGTGTCAGGACACACGGCAACCGGAGCCGGCGCTTTGCCCAGAAAGGCTTGTCGCTGTATGCCAGAAAAGAGTATGGCGAAAAGCGGTTCGGTCCAGTGTTCGGCGACGATGACTTTGAGGTCAAACGCTTGGTGCTGAAACCTTTTGCCTGCGCCTGGACCCCGATGGGATTCCAGGATTGCTTCTGCCAGCAGCTGGCGGGACAGTTCAACACTTTCGGCTCGCTCGAGTCACGTCCGGTGGTGCTTTTCCTCAACGGCGAATACTGGGGCATCTATTTCCTGGAGGAGAAACCCGACGAACGTTATCTGGAAGACCATTTTGGAGTGGACAGAAACAGCGTCTCTTTGGTGGAGGACTGGGCTGGCCATAACGGCGACGGGGACATCGATTCCGCTTTTGTCGCGATGATGGAGTGGTTGCGCACGGCCAACCTTTCCGATGACAAGCAGTATGAGCAGCTCACGAAGATGGTCGATATCGCCTCCTTCACCGACTATGTTTTGTTCGAGACCTTCATTGGAAACCGGGACTGGCCGGCCAACAATATGCGCTGCTGGTCGGACGACGGCTCCCCGTGGCAGTTCATTTTCTTTGACGGGGATGCCATCCGTACCCAGTATTTTGATTGCGTGGGGAACGCCTTGTATGAGGGCGGCGACAAGACCTGGCCCACCAGCGCGGAGGCCACCCTGCTGTTGCGCCGCCTGCTGCAGAATCCGGGTTACAGGGCGTTTTTCGTGAAACGACTCGATGAGTTCCATCGTCTGTTTTCGTTTGCGTCGCGAGAGAACAGGGAGATTTTTGAGCAGACGGCCGCGTCCCTCAAGTCGGAGATACCCTGCCAGTCGAAGCGTTTCGGATTCCCGAAAAACACTCGCTCTTGGCGGCAGGCGGTTCGGCAGCAAAGACGCTACTGGCGACATCAGGGTGATGAGGTGCGGCGCGCGTGGCTGGAAGTTGTCGGCGAATACAACGGCGAGTCACGCCCGGCGAAGAGTAATGCGGGATGGTGGATAGCCCTTGCGGCGGCCGTTGCGCTGGGGGTGGGGACACTTGTGTTTATATGGAGTCGGCGCAGATAAACCTACTGCATTTTTTTGTACTTTTGCGCCCTTTATTAAAAGAACGAATATGAGTGTGTACGACGATAGAGAAGATGATGAAATAGAAGAACTTGCGGAGCAGTTTATGCGCGACGTGGACGAAGGGCGCTCGACTTTTATGAACGGCGACGACTACGAAGATGTCATCAACTACCTGCTGGATATGCGTGAGATGGAGTATGCGGAGGCGGCCATCAAGGCGGCCATCAAAGCCTACCCCAGCGATGCCTATTTCCATTTGTTGCACGCCAAGTACCACTCTTTGATGATGAATTTTGCCGAGGCCCAGAAGAAGTTGGAGTATGTGGAGCGCAATTTCGAGCCCCTTCCGGAATTGTTTGTCGAAAAGGTCCTGGTTTGCCACGCCCTCAACCAGCCCATCGATGCCATCGGTGCCTTGAACAAGGCCCTGTCGATGGACGAGCGCCTCCCGGAGGCGCATCTCCTTCTGTCGCAGGAGTATCTGATTGACCGCAACCTCGACAAGGCCGTGGAGCACGCCGTGCGCGCCATCCAACTTGACGACCTCTCTGCCGACGACCTCAGTATGATGACGATGGACTTCCTACCCTTCCTGCTTCCCAACAAGCAGCTGATTACGGATTTCTTCAGCCGTCTTACCGAGGAGTTCCCGATGTACGCCACCCTGTGGGGCGGCTTGGGACTTGCCTATATGAACAACAACGACTATGACCGTGCCATAGAAGCATTTCAGTTCCAACTCTCCTTGGATGAGGAAAATGCTATTGCATACGTCAACCTCGGCGACGCCCAGTTCGCGTCGGGCGACTATCACAGCGCTGTCCGTAACTACACCGTGGCGATGGAGAAAAGCGACATCCCGCATCTGCCTTTGCAAATCGGAAGATGCTATTTCCAACTCGGCGATTACGATGCCGCGATGGCCTCATTCCTGCAGATGCAGGATCAGGGACTTGTGTATGATTTCGCCACCGTTGATATCGTGAAGACCTTCAAAGCGCAAGGGAAATTTGACGAGGCAAGGGCTTTCCTTCGCAATCTCATCAAGGAAAACCCGCAGAATATGGACGCCCTTGAGGAGTTGATTTACCTGCTGGATCCTGCCAAAGATGCCGATGAGATTCGCGACATCTGCTTTATGGGGATGCACAATGAGGATTATCCCAAATATGCCTTCCTGCACAGTTTTGTGGTGTATTGCTGCGAAAGCGGCGCCTACGACCTTGGCATCGAAGTTTGTGCCGAGTACGAGGACGACCCCGACCTGACCTCTATGGTACACTACTCCACCGCGGCGTTTTACCTCAAGAAGGGGCACATCCAGCACGCCTGCGAGTATCTGGAAGATGCGCTGATGGCGGCCCCCACGGACTGTTATGCCGACTTTGAGGAGCTCGACCCTTCGTTTGCCGACGTGCCCGAGGTGGCGCGACTGCTGAGAATCTATTGTGGAGATGACAATAAAAGCGACTCTGAGTTCCCGTATTAACCGATATTTCCCCTCTTTATGAAAAAAACAATTGTTTGTCTGCTGCTCACTTGCCTCTCTTTTAGTATTAAGGCCCAAACTGTTGCGCAAGACACCCTTGCCGTGCAAGAAAAGGAGTCTTTGACCGACAGGGTCATTAATTGGTACAACGGGCACTTGAACTACGGCACGGTTACGCTGCTGATGGCGGTGGAGAGTTCGTTCATTCCCTTCCCCTCCGAGGTGATTGTGCCGCCCGCTGCCTATCAGGCGTGCAACAGCGACAATCCCGCGTTGTATAAGACCGACTACAAGTTTCTGAATGTTGTCTTCGTAATATCGTTCGCCACACTGGGCGCGCTCATAGGTGCCATCATCAACTATGTGCTTGCTCTGGTGCTGGGGCGTCCTATCGTCTATTGGTTCGCCGACAGCAAAGTGGGACATCTTCTTTTGCTGAGTGGTGAAAAGGTGCAGAAGGCGGAGAAGTATTTCATCGACAATGGCAAAAGTTCCACGCTCATCGGCCGCCTGATTCCTGCCGTGCGCCAGCTGATATCCATCCCCGCCGGTTTGTCGAAGATGAACATAGGGGTGTTTGTCCTCTTCACGGCTCTTGGCGCTGGCTTGTGGAATACTATACTGGCCTTCCTCGGCTATCTGGCCCACGGGCAGAAAGACCTGATTGACAAGTACAACCACGAGTTGAAATTCCTCCTGTGGGGACTATGCTTTGCTTTTGTCGCTTATTTGGTAGTGAAGGGTGTGCGTAGTGCGCGTGCCACGAAAAAGGAGACTCCCGCCGACAATGCTTCCGAAACCCCGGCTGAATGAGACAATACGGACTCATAGGGAAGAGACTGGGGCATAGTTTCTCGCAACGCTATTTTGAGGAGAAGTTTGCCTCGATGGGGCGTTTTGACTGCCGGTATAATCTGTATGAACTTCCTTCGTTGGACGGTTTCCGCGAGTTTGTGGATGTCGTTCCCGACCTGATGGGCTTGAATGTGACCATCCCATACAAGCAGGCGGTGATGCCGTTGTTGGACGAATTGGACCCGGAGGCCGAAGCCGTGGGTGCGGTGAACACTGTTCGGGTGTGGCGCGAAGATGGAAAGCTGAGGTTGGTCGGTTACAACACTGATGTAGAAGGGTTCCGCCGCTCCTTGGCAGGGCATCCTCTGCCGCGTCGCGCTTTGGTGCTGGGTACGGGTGGCGCCGCCGCCGCGGTCACATACGTCCTGCGGCAATGGGGCGTGGAGCACAAGATGGTGTCGCGAAACCCGTCGGCGGGACAGCTGGGCTACGGGGAGATTACACCAGCGCTGCTGAGAGAGTGGCCTTGGCTCATCAACTGCACGCCGGTCGGGATGTGTCCGGATGAAAACACCTGCTTGCCGTTGCCTTACGAGGCGTTGTCGGAGCATAATTTCCTTTATGATCTGGTGTACAATCCCGAAGAGACGCTGTTTTTGAAGCGTGGGCGCGAGCGCGGGGCATTGACGCAGAATGGGTTGACGATGCTGCACCTGCAGGCCGATGCCGCCTGGGAAATTTGGAACCTTAGCAGAAGATAATGTTGTTGACCACAGGAATGGTGTAGTCTGCGTTGATGCGCTCCATAATGAGCGACTTGCGCCCCGCCAGCTCGAAGCGCAGCGCGGCGTTGGTAACCTTGACCTTCAGCACGCCCTTTTTGAAGGAGACGCACGTGGAGTGTTGGGCGCACATCTCGCCCACATATTCGGGCCATCGCTGCATCACCACCCGCTCCGAGAACAACTGCTGCTTGCCGTTTTTGTTCACGAAGTTGTAAATTAAGTCTTTCAGTAACAACTCTTTTCCAGATTCCATAGCATTGTGTGATGGGGAGTGCAAACATACACAAAAAATCGGTTTCCTTCCGCTATTTTTTGTATTTTTGCACCCTTGAATTTTTGAACTATGGATATTGTAGCAAGCGGCATTCGCCCCACCGGTTTCCTTCACCTCGGCAACTATTTCGGTGCCTTGAGGAACTTCATCAAGATGCAGAACGAGAACAAGTGCTTCTTCTTCATCGCCGATTACCATTCGTTGACCACGCATCCTCATCCGTCTGACCTGCAGACGAATGTGCGCAATGTGCTCATCGACTACATCGCCGCCGGCCTCGACCCCGAGAAGGCCACCATCTATGTGCAGAGTGATGTGCCCCAAGTGTGCGAGCTGAGTCTCCTGTTGTCGATGAACGTCTATGTGGGCGAGTTGCAGCGTGTGGCCTCCTTCAAGGAGAAGGTGCGCCGCCAGCCCAACAATGTCAACGCCGGCTTGCTCAACTACCCTGTGCTGATGGCTGCCGACATCCTCCTGCACCGCGCCGACAAGGTGCCCGTGGGCAAGGACCAGGAACAGCACCTCGAGATGACCCGCGACTTTGCGCAACGCTTCAACCACATCTACCAGCAGGAGTATTTCAAGCTGCCCGTGGCCTACAACTTCGGCAACGAGCTGGTCAAGATACCGGGGCTGGACGGCTCCACCAAGATGTCCAAGTCCGACAACGAGGCCTCTTGCATCTATCTTTCTGACGCGCCTGAGGTGGTGCGCAAGAAGGTGATGCGCGCTGTCTCCGACAGCGGTCCCACCGAGCCGGGACAACCCAAGTCGCAGGCTGTGGAGAACCTCTTCTTGCTGATGAAGGCCGTCTCCACCCCTGACACCGTGCAGTATTTCGAGGACCAGTACCAGGCCTGCCAAATCCGCTATGGCGATATGAAAAAGCAGCTGGCCAACGATATGATCGCCTTCCTGCAGCCTATCTACGAGCGCATTCAAGAGCTTCGCTCCAAGAGCGACTATATCAGCAAGGTGGCACGCGAGGGTGCCGAGAAGGCCCGCGAAAGTGCCTCCAAAACGGTGCGCGATGTGCGCGAGATTATTGGTTTCAAAGCCCTTTAGTCCTCAGTTTGTATGAAACTGCTGACACAATATCCCCTTTGGCTTGTCATTTTCGCCCTCCTGCTGGGCGTTGGCTACGCCTTGTATCTCTACTACAAGAACAACAACGTCATCTTTGAGAAGCCGATGCGCATCGCGATGGCGTCGCTGCGTGGTCTGGCCGTGGCCCTGATCGCTTTCCTGCTGCTCGCCCCGATGGTGAAACTCACGGTGAAGCAGACCGACAAACCCATCGTGCTGGTGGCTATCGACAACAGCGAGTCCGTGAAATCCAACAAGGATTCCGCATTCTATGCCAAGGAGTATCCCGGCCAGGTGGCCAAGCTGATTTCTGAGTTGGGCGACTCCTACGTGGTAAAAACCTATCTTGTGGGCGACGAAGACCACCTTATCGGAGACAAGGAGACCCTCGATATGGATTTTTCCGACAAATCTACCAACCTCTCTTCCCTGTTTGACCAGGTGGATATGCTTTATGCCAACCAGAATGTGGGGGCCGTGGTGATGCTCACCGATGGCATTTTCAATACGGGTGCCAGTCCATATTACAAAGCCGAAAAGGCCGGTTGTCCCGTCTATGCGGTCGGGCTTGGCAGCTCCGAGCTGGCCACCGACCTCTTCATTTCAGATATCCTCCACAACCGGCAAACCCTCAAGGGCAACTTCTTCCCTGTGGAAGTCAAGGTGGCTGCCTACAAGCTGTCGGGCAAGCAGGCCGAGCTGACGGTCAAGGAGGGAGAAACGGAAATTTACCGCAAGCAGCTCACCCTCAGTGGTAACCGCTATTTTGAGACGGTGAAGTTCAGCGTGGAGGCCAAAAGCAAGGGAGTGCACCATTATCGCGTGGACCTCACGGAACTGGACGGTGAGGTGACGCACAAGAACAACCATAGCGCCTTTTTCGTGGAGGTTGTCGAATCCCGCGACAAGGTGGCCATTGTCTATAACTCGCCGCATCCCGATGTGGCGGCCCTGCGCGAGGCCCTCGAAGGTACCGACAACTACGATGTGGAGGTGTTCCCCGTCTCCGAATTCCGGGGCAATCCCTCCGACTACAGTCTGGTGATACTGCACCAGCTGCCCTCTGCCGCCAATTCCGCTTCCAGCCTGCTGTCGCAGATCCGGCAAAGCGGCACATCCGCCCTGTATATTGTGGGCCAGCAGACCAACCTGTCGGCTTTCAATGCCCAGAACACGGGCGTGACCATCAACCAGACCAAGGCGATGACCAACAACGCCACGCCGTTATACAATGATAACTTCACCTCCTTTACCTTCTCGGAGGAGGCGCGGCGGATGCTGCCCCTGTATTCACCGGTCCAGACGCCGTTTGCCAGTTACAAGACCAGCGTGGCCGCCAACATCTTCTTGTATCAGAAGGTCAGTGGTGTGGACACCAAATATCCTTTGGTAGTTTTCAACGAGCAGAACGGTACCCGCACGGGCGTGATTACCGGTACGGGCCTCTGGTCTTGGAAAATCTATAACTTTATGCACGCTGAAAACCACGACGCTTTCAATGAACTTGTGGGCAAGACGGTTCTTTATCTGGCCGCCAAGGGCGACAAGAGTCGCTTCCGCGTGCAGCACGAGGGTGTTTTTGCTGAGAATGCCCCTGTGGAGTTCAGCGCCGAGCTCTACAACGAAAGCTATGAACTGATCAACGAACCTGACATCAAGATGGTGCTCAAAGGTGGTGGCGACACGACCTACGAGGCGCAGTTCTCCAAGCAGAACAACAGCTATTACCTCAATATGGGCGAGCTACCGTTGGGCAACTACACCTGGACCGCCACCACGCAGGTGGGCAAGCAGCGCCTCGAGAAGAGCGGCCGCTTTGCCGTGCAGGCTGTGATGCTAGAAACCGCCAACCTTGTGGCCGACCACGACCTGCTCAAGAGTATGGCCAAGGTGACCGGTGGCCAGTATTTCGACAAAGAGCACATCGCCGATGTGGCCAAGGCCATTCAGAAAAACGACAATATCAAACCGATAGCTTCCTATCAGAAGAAATATGCAATGATGCTCAACTCGCCGTGGTACCTTGCCGCCATCGTGCTGCTGCTCGGCGTTGAGTGGTTTTTGAGGAAGTGGAACGGAGGGTATTAGAGAATGGAGAATGGAGAATTGAGAATGGAGAATTAAGAATTGAGAATTGATGAAAAGAATCATACTGATATTATTCATAATCGCGGTTGCGATGGTGGCGCCGGCGCAGAAGATTGCCTTGCTGAAATACAACGGTGGTGGTGACTGGTATGCGAACCCCACGTCGCTGCCCAACTTGATCAAGTTTTGCAATGCCAACCTGGGGATGTCGCTCGACCCCAAGCCGGCCACGGTGGAGGTGGGCAGTGCCGACCTGTTCCAGTATCCCTTTGTGCATATGACGGGCCACGGCAACGTGCTCTTCACCGAAGCGGAGGCCTATAACCTGCGGATGTACTTGATTTCCGGAGGCTTCCTGCACGCCGACGACAACTACGGTCTCTCCGACTTTATCCGTCGCGAGATGAAGAAAGTTTTCCCTGAACTGGAATTGGTGGAGCTGCCGTTCAATCATCCTATCTTCCATCAGAAATACAATTTTCCGAACGGTCTGCCCAAGATTCACGAGCACGACAACAAGCCACCGCAAGCCTTTGCCCTGTTCTATGAAGGGCGGATGGTTTTCCTCTTCACATACGAGTGCGACCTGGGTGACGGCTGGGAGGACTTTGTGGTTCACAAAGACTCGGAAGCCACCCGTACCAAGGCGCTTCAGATGGGTGCGAACATCCTGCAGTATGTTTTCACCAATTAATAATTAATTCTTTCGGTATTAATAAGTAGAGCCGCCACAATGTGACGGCTCTACTGTGTGGTGGTCCTATATTATTTGACGGCTATGTTTGTGTTGTATTTATAATAATTGTATTTTTGCAAAAAGATAACAATTAAATAAGAATGATATGTCAGAGGACAGATTTTTAAATAAATACAGAATAGCCACTGTTCGTGCTCGTTGGCACAATTACAATACTGGAAGGTATTTCATTACCATATGTGCGAATGGGAGGGAACATTATTTTGGGGAAATAACTGATGGAGAAATGCATTTTTCGGTTGTAGGGGAATATGCTAGTACCTGTATAGGACAAATTGAATCGTTGCATAATGGTGTGTTTGTGCCGGTATATGTTGTTATGCCAGATCACATACATTTGGTTGTGATAGTTGATGAGATAAAGGAAGCCTCGGAAATATTGTCATCCACAGAAGAGCCGCTACAATGTGACGATTCTTTTGTGGAGCCGCCACAATGTGACGATTTTTCTATCGAGCCGCCACAATGTGACGGCTCTACTGTGCCACAATGTCAAGGTGATACAAAAATGCGTGTTGTTGCCAGACGTTGTGGAAGACTATCCCACATTATTTCGAGATTCAAATATGCCGTTACTCGCTTCGCAAATTTGAATTCAATCACATTTGCTTGGCAAACTCGTTTCTATGATAGAATTATACGGAATCAGGAGGAGATGAAAAATATAGTACAATATATTGATGATAATGTGGCGAAATGGGGAATTGATTCTGATGAAAATCCCGTGTAAGTTCGTTGCGATGTTGCAATTCCTCCGTAGAGCCGTCACATTGTGGCGGCTCTACTCTACGTTGCGATGTGGCGGCTCTACATTGTGTGGCGGCTCTGTTGGGATATCCTAATGGAAAATAATAACGCGCAATTCCTCTTTGCCGGCTTTGTAGCGGGCCTGTTTGGCCTGTGCGATGCACTGGGCCTGGATGGCGCTGTTAGAGATGGTGGTTCTGAATTTGGCGGTGTTGATGACGCGGGCGCTGATGACGTTGCCCTCAGCGGTGACGTGCACCTCCACGCAAACCTGTCCCTCCTCGTTCACAGTGGTATTGATGGTGTTGATCATCCCGCGGGTGCCGGTACCGTAGCCGATGCCGCCTCCGTGGCCGCCGCCTTCGCCAGGGCCAAGGCCTGAACCTGTGCCAGAACCGAAGCCCGAGCCTAAGCCGCCGCCCGAGCCTGTGCCGCCACGCCCCCTATACATACTCGATGGACTTGTGTTTGAGACCCCGTTGCCAGACAAGTGGTTGATGCTTTTTGTGATTTGATGGTCATCTAACATCCAGTTGACACTATTGTCAGGAGATGTAAAAGATAAGATATCCTCATCTGTTTTTGTTATCGTGTGCTTTTTCCCTCCCATATCTACAGTGATGGATGTTCTTATAGGATTATTAGACATCCAGTCTTGTAAATCTCGGAGAGTTTTGATGGCTGATTCTTTGGTGGTTCCTAAAACAAAAGATATATTTTTGACAGCTGGATTGCTGGTTTTCTTTGCTAAAATATAATAATGCTCTCCATTGTAGCATAGGTAGTTGTCCACAAGATTGTTGTTCCCTTCAAATGCAGTGAAAGGGAGACTTATTGAGATGGTTTGTGATTGACTTGTGGTGGCCTTGGGTGTTGTGGCTCTTGAGTCAGTGATATTCAGTTGAGGAAAACAATCCAGGACTATAAATAGGAGAATTGTAACGCTAAGAAAATGTTTCATTATGAATGTGTTTGGTGTTTTGAGCCGCAAATATACGTTTTTTTCTTATGCATATATCTTATATCCTGTTAACAAATCTGCGTGCAAAACGTCTCATTAAGGCTGAATGCGGTAGAGTCGTTGCGATGTTGCAATTCCTCCGTAGAGCCGTCACATTGTGGCGGCTCTAAATTGTGTGGCGGCTCTGTTGGGATATCCTAATGGAAAATAATAACGCGCAATTCCTCTTTCCCTGCCTTGTAGCGGGCCTGTTTGGCCTGTGCGATGCACTGGGCCTGGATGGCGCTGTTGGAGATGGTGGTCTTGAATTTGGCGGTGTTGATGACGCGGGCGCTGATGACGTTGCCCTCGGCGGTGACGTGCACCTCCACGCAAACCTGTCCCTCTTCGTTCACAGTGGTATTGATGGTATTGATCATCCCGCGGGTGCCGGTACCGTAGCCGATGCCGCCTCCGTGGCCGCCGCCTTCGCCAGGGCCGAGGCCGGAGCCGGTGCCAGAGCCGATGCCGGAGCCTGAGCCGCCGCCAGAACCGGTGCCGCCACGTCCCTTGTACATCGCTGACTGGTCGGGTTTAGGGGTGGAGACTGCGGGTTGGCTGTTGGTGGTGGAGGGCTTGTCGGACTGTGCCACGGAGGGCGCGGATTGCGCGTTCTGGGTGGCGTAGGTCTGGCCGGAGGGTTGGCGCGACGTGCTGGGGGTGGGGTCGGGGGTGCCGCCGCCACCGCCGCCGCCCGCATACTCCGCGATATCCACGTAGAAGGTCTTCTTCGGCGGGGGAGGGGGGATGATGGACTTCAGTCCGAAGGCGAGCAGCAGCACAATGATGAGTACCAGTGCTACAATGGTGGAACCGCTCGCGATCAGGTCGTCCTTTGTATTATGGTCGAGTTCTTGTTTCATTTTCCTTCAGTGGCAAGTACCATTTTATAACGTTCCTCTTCGGGGAATGCTTCGTTGAGTTGGTTGAGTACGTCCATCAGGGCCACCACGTTCTCCACAGGCACGCTCTTGTCGGCGCGCAGGATGATGGATTTCATACCGGAGTCGTCGCGGGCGGCCGCGTCCTGCAGGGCGGGTAACAGCTCCTCGTATGGGATGGGCTGTGCGTTGGAGCCCTCGGGATTGACGAAATAGAGCAGGTCTTCGTTGATATAGACTTCGATGTTCTTGGACACCAGCTGCTTGTCGGAGTCGCTCTTCGGCAGCACCAGGTTGATGGCGTTCGGAGAGACCATCGTTGAGGTCAACATAAAGAAGATCAACAGCAGGAACACCAGGTCCGACATAGACGTGGCGCTGAAGGTCGTGTCGATCTTGTTTTGCATTTTGATAGCCATAATGCCGGACGTTAGGGGTTAGACGTTTTCGTGAAGCAGGTCCATAAACTCCGTGGTGCGGATCTCGAGGGTGTACATCACGTTGGAGATCTTGGCGACGATGAGGTTGTGGAACACGAGTGCCAGCACGCCGACGATAAGACCGGCCACGGTGGTGATCATAGCCGTGTAGATGCCGGAGGAGAGGGTGCCGATGTTGAAATTGTTGGGGTCGGCGGCCATATTGTGGAAGGCGGAGACCATACCCACGACGGTGCCGAGGAAGCCCATCATCGGGGCGATGGCGGCGATGGTGGCCAGGGCGGAGACGCCTTTCTCGAGACGGCCCACCTCGATGTTGCCCTCGTTCTCCACGGCCGTGCGGATGTCGTCCAGCGGGCGGCCGATGCGCGAAAGACCCTTCTCAATCAGACGGGCGGAGGGGTTCTCCGTGCCCTTGCAGAGTGCCACGGCCGAATCCAGCTTGCCGTCGTGGACGAAATCGCGGATGTTGTTCATAAAATTATACTCCTCCCGCGAGGCCCTGCTGAGCACTAAAAGCTTTTTGATGAAAAGATAAATGGCAAATCCCAGCATCAAAAAGAGCGGAATCATAATCCATAAGCTGTTGAGCGCGAAGACCAATTTGAAATAGGAGGTCTCTTCCACTTGGGGGGCCGTGTTGGCCACGACAGGCATCGTTTCGGCTGCTGCGGCCTGCAATAAAACTAAATGATTCATAATACAAAAAAATTTCAGCAAAAATAGTATCTATTTCAAGATATGACAAACATATACGCCCTTTTTTTCTAACAAGGCATTGTTTATATTCTTTTTTGACTAACGCAAACGAACCCTGAAAATTGTATATTTTTGTGCTTCGTAAGCAAAAAATCCCCTTTTTCCATATATTTTATCCAATGAGAGTTACAAATAACGTTATATCAAGCAAATCACATCGGAAAAGCCAGACTTCCACCTTGAGGAAGCACGCGCAGGTGCAGCAGAAAGCCGTGGCCACGAAATCCAAGAAAAAGGCCAAGAGCGCAGCCAAAAGCAAGCCCAAGAAATCGGGCGGAGGCTTCTGGAAGGCTATCACCAGCCCGGCAGCCATCCAGGGATACGGCGTGGTCATTATGGCCTTCGCCATCCTGCTGGCACTCTCCATTGTCTCCTTCTATTTCCACGCTCACAACAATATCACCTACGTGCTCGGCGACAACCAGGCCGTCGCCCCCGAGAACATCGCCCTCAGCTGGGGCGCCTACCTCGCCTACTTTTTCGTCAACCAGCTCTTCGGTGTTTTCTCTATCGGCTTTGCCTTCCTCTTCTTCCTCTACGGCTTCCGAATGACCTTCGGCAAGTCGCCCCTCCCGCTGTTCCTGACCACCATCGATGTGGTGCTGACAATGGCGTGGTTTTCCATTTTCCTCGGCCTCTTTTTCTACAAGGGCGACAACACGTTTGTCTCCGGCCTGTTCGGCAACTATGTGGCCGAAGGCCTGTGGTGCATAAGCCCGCTGGTGGCCGTGCTGGTGGTCCTGGTCCTCTTTGTGCTCATTCTCATCCTTTGCTATAAGTTCCCGGTTCGCGCCGCTTTCGACCAACTGCAGCAGTCCATCGTCAACCTTTCGCAGCGTGACCCTGATGCGGAAGTGGCCGCCGAGCGCAAGAAACGCCGCTCCAAGAAAGAGGCGGCCGATGACTCCGAGACCACCCAGCGGGAGGATCTCGACGACCTCTATATCTCCGACCACGGCTGTCTGAGCAAGGAGTTCGGCAGCAAGACGACTACGTGGGAGATCGAGCAGGCCCGCAAGATGGAGACCCCGACAAAACCGACACCGGAGGCATCCGAGCCCGAGCCGGAAGAGGTGCCGTTCGAGTGGGTGAGCCAAAAGGAGAACAGCCTTCCCGAACCCGAAAAGGTGTCCGAAGACCCGGAAGCCGGAAATGCGGTGGAATTGTTGGAAGAGCCCCGCACCCTCACACCCGAGGAGGTGCGCAACCTGCCACCCTTCGACCCTCGCGCAGAACTCTCCACCTACGAGTTCCCGCCCATCGATCTGCTGAACGACTATCCCGCCAAGGAGGCCAACGAGGAGCTGATGAAGCGCGAGCTGCTGGACAACAAGAAGCGCATCGAAGCGACCCTCAACAGCTTCAGCATCCCGATCCGCCGCATCAGCGCCACCGTGGGTCCGACCGTCACCCTGTACGAGATTGTGCCCGCCGAGGGCGTGCGCATCAGCAAAATCAAGAATCTGGAGGACGATATCGCCTTGAGCCTCGCGGCGCTTGGCATCCGTATTATCGCGCCCATCCCTGGCCGCGGCACCATCGGCATCGAGGTGCCCAACAAAAACGCCAACATCGTCTCGATGAAGGAGATCATTACCTCCGACAAGTTCCAGAACAACAATTACGCCCTGCCCATCGGATTGGGCCGCACCATCAGCAACGAGCCTTTTGTGGTGGATTTGGCCAAGATGCCGCACCTGCTGGTGGCCGGTGCCACTGGCCAGGGTAAGTCCGTGGGCCTCAACGCTATCATCACCTCACTGCTCTATACCAAGCATCCTTGCGAGATGAAATTCGTGCTGGTGGATCCCAAGAAAGTGGAGTTCACGCTCTACTCCGTCATCGAGAACTACTACCTGGCCAAGTTGCCCGACAACGGCGACGCTATCATCACCGACACGAAGAAGGTGGTGCGCACGCTCAACTCTCTCTGCAAGGAGATGGACGACCGCTACGACCTGCTGAAAATGGCCAAGATGCGCAACATCAAGGAGTACAACGCCAAGTTCTGCGCCCGCGAGCTTTCTCCTGCGATGGGACACCGTTACCTGCCCTACATTGTGCTGGTTATCGATGAGTTCGGTGATTTGATTATGACCGCAGGGCGCGAGGTGGAACAGCCGCTGGCTCGTCTGGCCCAGCTGGCCCGTGCCATCGGCATCCATCTGGTCATCGCCACGCAGCGTCCCTCCGTCAACATCATCACCGGCAGTATCAAGGCCAACTTCCCCGCGCGTATTGCCTTCCGCGTGCAGTCGAGCGTGGACTCCCGCACCATCCTCGACACCACCGGTGCCAACCAACTCATCGGCAAGGGCGATATGCTCATCTCCACCGGCAGCGACGTGGTGCGCCTCCAGTGCGCCTTTGTCGATACCCCGGAGGTGGAGAAAATCGCCACCTACATCGAGGAGAAGTCGGAGCTCTCACCGTTGCTTGACCCCTACGAGCTGCCCGATGTGCCAGAGCCCGGCAGCGACAGCGGCGACACCAACTTTGACGACGAGCCCTCCTCGGGTGAAATCGACCCGCTCTTTGTGGATGCCGCCGTGCTGACCGTACAGACCCAGCAGGGCTCCACCTCCAATATCCAGCGCCGGATGAAGCTCGGCTACAACCGTGCCGGCCGTATTATGGACCAATTGGAGGAGTTCGGCATCGTGGGTCCCGCCAAGGGCAGCAAACCCCGCGAGGTCATCATCAAGACCGAGACGCAGTTGCGACAGCTGCTGGCCGACAAGGGAATGTTGTAGGAGCTATTGCTTAAACTTTGACGCAATATTACGTTCTATCAACCGTTTTTTTTGCTGAATAATTCAACGGATATGAAAACCAGACTCTTTTTCACGTCGATTCTTTTGTGCTTTTGCTGCATTGGTTTTGCCCAGAACACCGATGGCGGTGCCACGGAGCTGATGCGCGCGGTGTCTTCCAAATATCAGGGATTCAGTGCAATGAAGTTTCACTATACTTTGAAAGTCACCAAAGACAGCAAGACTTTGAGTTCGTCGCAGGGCGATTTTGCCCTGAAGGGGAGCAAGTACCGCGCCACTTACAATGGCCAGGAGTTCTATTGCGATGGCGAGTCCATCTGGAACTATCAGAAATCCACCAACGAGGTCTCCATTTACGAATACGACCCTGAGGACGACGAGAATATGATGAATCCTCAGCGGCTGCTGAAGAACTGGGAGAAGCAGTTCCGCGCCAAGTTTATCCGCGACGAGTTCGTCAACAATGCCTCTGTCTCTTTGGTGGACCTGACGCCCAAGGTGGCGCAGTCGTTTTACCGGATCCGTTTGTTCATCAACAAGTCGAACAAGCAGATTGTCAGGATTGCCCTCTATGAAAAGGACAATACCATCTATACCTATTATATCGAGCAGTTCAACTCGAACGCGACCTTCCCCGACAACTATTTCACCTTCGACAAAAGCAAGTATCCGGGGGTTGAGGTCAATGATATGAGGTGATTCTCCGGTCGCTTGTATTGTTACTTCCTTATCCGTGGCACGGCAGTGCCGCGAGGCGCCAACTCCCCTTCTGATTCTCAGAAGGGGTGCCCGAAGGGCAGGGTAGTTAATATGGATTATAATTCCTTATATTACTACCCCGGCCTACGGCCACCCCTTCTAAATAGAAGGGGAGTTTTGGTGCGTCCGCACTTCTGTGCTGACAACGGAAGCTTGGAATGTTGGAAATCCATAATTATTTTGCTGATAATCCTATTATATCAGTTTAATAAATAACTCTTCGGAAATCTTAACAGAAATTAACAAAAAAAGTTTGGCGGTTCCATTTTTCCGCTTTACCTTTGCACCCTGAAAGTTAGATGTAAACAATATAAAAACGAATAATTATGGAAGAAAGAATTAATTTTGTTTTTTTAGAGAATCCATTGAAAGATTCAAATGTGAAAGATGCTTTTGGTAGCATAGCGGAAAAGTTATTTCAAGAATATTGCATTAACTGCAATGGAACCGAATACTATTTTGCTGAGATAGAGTTCTATTATTATGAACAGGGCAAATGGGATAAGAATTGGAATGATGTAACATACGAAAGAAATGCTAATGCAGGAGACCTTTTTTATCATCTCAGTGGCGTGGATATTTGCTTTTTAAGTACTCTTACAAAAGAAAAAGGTAAAAAGATTGGTAGCGGTGGTGGAATACTGATAAGAAGTGTTTGGGATGGAAAAAACAAAGAATCTTTAATTGTTGGTCCATTAATATGTGTTAATGAAATGTTGAATGTATGTAAAGGTGGAAGAATGCCCGAATTGAAGCATGTTGAGAAAAGAATATGCAAGCCAAAAGAGACGTACCGTTATTTGGGTAAAAATGATTTTGATTTAATAGTTGATGGGAACAATAAGGACAGCAATCTGAAATTGGCTTTTTATAATAATACGGATATTGATGAAAATGCATGGAATAAAGCGAGGTCTTCTTATTATTCCAAAAGATTAACCAAATATGATAACAAATCCGTTTAAAATGATCACCGACAACCACACCAACACCGTTTACTTTTCTGGCTTGCTGCCGAAGGAGTGCCCAATCCTCAACGCGCGTATCACAAAAGTGTTGCAGGAATGCGGGATCCCGTATGCTTACCTGTCGGGGACCAAGGACATCTGGTGTCGCGATTATATGCCTGTTCAGATTGAGAATGAGCGTTTCGTTTTCTATAAATACACGCCCAATTATCTGAAGGACACCTACGGCCAAAGCGTTCAAACCAATCCTGACGATGTGTTCCAATCGGAGGCGAACCGTTTGCAGCAACTGCTACCCGGAAGCATCAGCATCGATCTCGTTCTGGACGGCGGCAACGTGGTAAAATGTGGCGATACTGTTGTGATGACAGAGAAGGTGTTTGAGGAAAACCAGGATAAATCTCGCGATGAGGTGGAAAAGATGCTGCGCGATGCTTTCCAGTGCGACATTCTTTTTCTCCCGAGGGAAAAATGCGACATATATGGACATAGTGACGGTATTGTTCATTATGTTGACGACGGGAAGGTCCTTCTGACCAATTATGATGATTTCTCAACGAAGTATTACAAGCTTTTTTATGAGATTTTGGAAAAACGGTTTGAAATCATTCCGTTGAAATTCAATGTGGAAAAGCATAATAAATACAGTTGGTGCTACATCAATTTTCTGCAAGTCGGCAATTTGATTCTTGTACCGCAATTGGGCATAGATGAAGACCATCAAGCTCTGGAACAAATCTCTAAAGCCTATCCCAAATGCGAAGTGGTCGGCATACCCTCTTTAGAAGCCGTCAAAAGAGGCGGTGCGTTAAATTGTGTTTCGTGGAATATCAATAATTAAAACTATGGAAGAAAAAACTCAAGAAAAGGAAATCCGGTATTCGAAATTATCACTCGAAGAGTTGAAAGAATTGGCTGAACAGGGAGATGCCAAAGCACAAAACAGTTTTGCAAATCTCTATTGTTATGGGAAGGATGTTAAAAAAGACTACAAAAAAGCCGTAAAATGGTACTCAAAGTCAGCGGTACAAGGAAACGCTGTGGCTCAATTCAACCTTGCATCCTGTTATTATAATGGATGTGGTGTTGAAAGAGATCTCAAAAAAGCAGTGGAATGGTGGACAAAATCGGCAGAGCAAGGATATTCGGATGCTCAAAACTCTCTCGCAGTGTGCTATCTGTTAGGGGAAGGCATTAGAAAGAGTTATAAAAAAGCAGCAGATTTGTTAACAAAGGCCTCTGAACGGGGAGATGGGAATGCACAACACAATTTGGCTCTTTGTTATGAACGTGGAGATGGGGTTAAAAAGAACTATCAAAAGGCTTTTGAGTGGTTTTCTAAGGCTGCAGATCAGGGAGTGGCCTGTTCCCAATTCAAACTTGGCGAGTGTTATAGAGAGGGAATAGGTGTTGAAATAGATGCCGTAAAGGCTGTGAAATGGTATTCAAAGTCAGCGGAACAAGGTTATGCGAAAGCTCAATTTAGCCTTGCGGTGTGTTATGATAGCGAGTATGGGGTGGATAAAGATATGGAAAAAGCTGTTGAATGGTTTAAAAGGGCTGCAGAGCAAGGGCATATGGAAGCGCAATACAATTTGGCGGTGTGCTATGGAAACGGGGATGGAGTCGAAAAAGATCCCAAAATGGCCATAAAATGGTATGTCAAGTCAGCGGAACAAGGATATGGTCCTGCCGAATATAATCTTGCTTTGTGCTATGATGAAGGAGAGGGAGTGAGGAAAAACCGAGTTAAAGCCATTGAGTTGTATAAAAAAGCTATTGCAAATGGCATAAGGTTAGCTTTTAATAATCTTGGTGTAATTTATGAGAGAGGGAAAGGTGTAAAGAAAGACCTTAAGAAAGCAGTGGAATGGTACAAATTAGGTGCTTATTTTGGAGATGCAGGTGCCCAATTTGGCCTTGCCTTGTGTTATTATTATGGTAGAGGTGTTGATGTTGACCTTGTAAGAGCTATAGAATGGTACACAAAATCGGCAGAGCAAGGGTTTACTATGGCTCAAAACAATCTTGCCAGATGCTACCAAAAAGGGTTCGGTGTGGAAAAAGACCTCGTTAAAGCCTTGGAGTGGGCCAATAAAGCGGCAGAGAACGGGGATGAAAAAGCGAAAGTCACCGTTCAGGATATCCGACAAGAGATGAATGAATTGTCGCCACATCTTTGCAATCATTAGACCCAATCTAATTAATATCACCATAAAAAAATAGAGACGCGGCGCGCCATAAAAAAAGTAGAGACGCGGCGCGCCGCGTCTCTACAATATATTACGGGATTATCTAATCCAAGGATTATCTTTCCTCCTCGATGGCGGCTTGGGCTGCAGCCAGACGTGCGACGGGCACGCGGAACGGCGAGCAGCTGACATAGTTCAAACCGGCCTTGTAGAAGAAATGCACGGAAGCGGGGTCGCCGCCGTGTTCACCGCAGACACCGCACTTGAGGTTGGCACGCTGGCCACGGCCACGCTCCACACCGAGTTTCACCAGTTGGCCGACGCCTTCCTGGTCGAGGGTGTTGAACGGATCGGCGGGGATGATCTTCTCCTCGATGTAGTCCTTCACGATGGCGTTCACGTCGTCGCGGCTGAAGCCGAACGTCATTTGCGTCAGGTCGTTGGTGCCGAAGCTGAAGAACTGGGCCACGCTGGCGATCTGGTCGGCCACGAGGGTGGCGCGCGGAATCTCGATCATCGTGCCGTAGAGGTACTCGATCTTCACGTTGAACTTGGCTTCCACCTCTGCTTTCACGCGGTCGGCGATGGCCTTCTGGTGCTCAAGCTCCTTGACGTTGATGGTGAGCGGGACCATAATCTCAAGATGCGGGTCGAAACCTTCCGTCATCAACTCAGCGGTAGCCTGGAACAGGGCGCGGAACTGGGTTTCGGTGATCTCGGGATAGACGATGCCGAGACGCACGCCGCGCAGACCCATCATCGGGTTCACCTCGTTGAGGGCGTCGATGCGCTTCTTGATCTCCTCGAAGCTGATGCCACGCTCTTGGGCGAGGGCGCGCTGTTTCTCCTCAGTGTGAGGCACGAACTCGTGCAAAGGCGGGTCCATCAAACGGAAGGTCAGCGGCTTGCCGTCCAAAACCTTCAGTGTGCCCTTGGCAGCGTTCTTGATGTACGGCTCCAACTCGTTGAGGGCAGCCACACGCTCCTCGGTGGTGTTGGCGAGGATCATATTGCGCAGCTTGGCAAGGGGCTCTTCGCTGTTCTTGCCGTAGAACATATGCTCGATACGGAACAGACCGATACCCTCGGCACCGAAGTTGACGGCGTTCTGGGCATCTTCGGGGTTGTCGGCGTTGGTGCGGACACCCATCTTGCGGTATTTGTCAACCAGCGCCATAAACTGCTGGAAGAGAGGATTTTCGGTGGCGTTGATCATACCCACGGGCTCGGCATAGACCCAGCCCTTGGAACCGTTCAGGCTGATGGTGTCACCCTCCTTGAACTGCTGGTCGCCGATCTTCACAAGGCCGTTCTCGAGGTCGATCTTCACGGCGTCGCAGCCCACGATGCAGCACTTGCCCCAACCACGGGCCACGAGGGCGGCGTGGGAGGTCATACCGCCACGGGCGGTCAGGATGCCGTCGGCGGCGCGCATACCCTCGACGTCTTCGGGATTGGTTTCCTCGCGGACCAGGACGTTGGCCACCTTGGCGGCGCGATACTCCTTGGCCTTCTCGCTGGTGAGGGCGATTTTACCCACGGCACCACCAGGACCTGCGGGCAGACCCTTGGCGATGACGGTGTGCTTTTTCTCGTCAGCGGCGTCGAGAATCGGGTGGAGCAGCTCGTCGAGTTGCTCGGGGGTGAGGCGCATCACGACTTCCTTCTCGTCGATGAGGCCTTCCTTCAGCATATCGAGGGCCATCGTGAGAGCGGCCACGCCAGTGCGTTTGCCGACACGGCACTGCAGCATATAGAGCTTGCCGTCTTGGATGGTGAACTCGATGTCGAGCATATCGTGGTAGTTCTCTTCAAGGATGCGGCGCACCTCGCAGAGTTCCTTATAGGTTTCGGGCATCAGCTCCTGCATAGAATGCATATGCTTGTTCTGCTCGTTCTTGGTGTCGTCGTTCAGCGGGTTGGGGGTGCGGATACCGGCCACCACGTCCTCGCCTTGCGCGTTGATGAGCCACTCGCCGTAGAACTGGTTGTCGCCGGTGGCGGGGTTACGGGTGAATGCCACGCCGGTAGCGGAGCCGTCGCCCATATTGCCGAACACCATCGTCTGCACGTTGACAGCGGTGCCCCAGTCATCGGGGATACCTTCAATGCGGCGGTAGGAGATGGCCTTTTTGCCGTTCCAGCTCTTGAACACGGCCTTGATGCCGCCTTCGAGTTGGGCCTCGGCGTCATCGGGGAACTCGGTGCCGAGCACCTCTTTGATGCGCACTTTGAAATCCTCAGCCAGTTGCTGAAGCTCTTCAGCCTTCAGCTCAGTGTCGCTCTTGTAGCCCATTTTCTCTTTATAGGCGTCAAGCATATCGTCGAGTTGTTTGCGGATGCTCTTGCCGTCGGCGGGCTCGATGCCCTCGGCCTTCTCCATCACGACGTCAGCGTACATCATAATGAGGCGGCGATAGGAGTCATACACGAAACGGGGGTTGTTGGTCTTCTTGATGAGGCCGGGGATGGTCTTGGAGCAGAGACCGATGTTGAGCACGGTGTCCATCATACCGGGCATAGACTTGCGGGCGCCGGAGCGGCAGCTGACGAGCAGCGGGTTCTCGGGGTCGCCGTATTTCATACCCATAATGTTCTCCATATTCTTCATACCTGCGTGCACTTCGTCCATCAGGCCGGCGGGAAGCTGGCAGTTGTTCTGATAATAGGCGGTGCAGCATTCGGTGGTGATGGTCAGGCCAGCCGGTACGGGCAGTTTGAGCAGACACATCTCGGCGAGGTTGGCACCTTTGCCGCCCAGAAGGTTCTTCATATCGGCTTTACCTTCGGCAGTCTTTCCTCCAAAGGTGTAAACATACTTTACATTACTCATACTTAATGTTTTAGATTGATTAGAACTATTTTCTTTTAAGAGGCGCAAAGATAACAAAAAAACGCTTACGGATGTAAGCGTTTTTTTTACAATTATGTATTTTAAAAATGTATATTTGCAGCGCTAATATCAAGTTTTTTCTAGATGTCTCTTCTCCAGTGCCTCCTTTTCGCACCGTGAAGGTGCGGTGCTTCGGGGCGAGCGACACCAGCGGTGCGATGAGTGTCCGCCGCGCATCCCGTCACCACACTCGCCGCGCTTCGTGTGGTGTTACAGAAAAGAAGGCCTCTCCGAGGCCGATGCCACATAGTACGTTATTTTCCATTTGAACATGTTCCGAAGGAACATCCTTCTCTATAACCCCACATCGAGCGACTGAAAGGAGCGAAGGTGTGGGGGGGGATGACGGAGATCCGCGTCTCATCTCGCGGCGCGGGAAAAACTCTCCACAATGCACGTGACGTGCTCGCCGCGAAAGGGAGGCGTTCCCCCTATGTCACCATCTTGCCCCGATTCCGACCTTGACGATGGAGTCGAAGCCGGCGTTCAGCTCGAAGAGCCCGTAGAATCTTTTGCCTACGTTCACGCCGAAGGCGGTGACGTTGAAGGCGGGGAAGAAGTTGCTGCCCTTGCGGTCAGGGTCATCTTTTGTCATATGGGGCTGGTCCTGGGAGAACAGGTACCCCACGCCCAGATCCGCGCCAGAGTAGAGGCGCACCCACGGCCGGTTGAGGTAGGTGAACCGGACGCTGGGCATCAGGGTGAAGATGAGGGTCCTGTCCACATTGCTGATAAGGCTGCGCGTCGAGTCGGTGTATATGGTCGTGCGGCTGCCCTCCACGGTGAATTTCACACCCACCTGGCACCAGTGGTTGATCTGGTAGTAATAGTGTAGGTCGTAATGACCGTAATAGTGGGAATCGTAGGTTTTGTGGCTCAATGTGTTGCCGAGGGCGCCGAAGAAGTCGGCCGTGCCAATGATGAATCCGCCGAAGACGGAGAAGGGGCCTGCGCCGACCCCGATTTCATTGTGCAGGTCGCTGTGAGGCTTCTGCGCCTGAACAGGCTGCGATGCCAGGCACAAGAATAGTGAACACGCAATAAGGAGGTTTTTTTTCATAATTATTGTAGGGCGGACCTCAGTTATTACCATTTGTGACACATCTTCCAAAACCCTGCGAGATCCGTTCCACAGAATCTGAAGATATGGCGCGGCAAAAATAGTAATTTTGTCTTGAATCTCCGTAAAAAGTGACAAATTGGCAATTTCAGGTGACAAATAGTCCATAATCGGCTTTGGCACGCCCTTTGCATAATGATAAGCGGTTCGCCGAAGCGAAAGCGGAGGCGGCCGGAAATAAAAATGTCTAACTATTAAAAAGGAGGTTATTATGTTACCTGTAATGTTTAAAAACAGTTGGTTTCCTACCGTATTTGAGGATTTCTTGAACAGTGACATTATGCCTCGTGCCTATACTACAGCACCGGCAGTCAATGTGAGAGAGGATGAGAAGGCCTACACGATGGAAGTGGCCGCGCCCGGCATCAAGAAAGAGTTCTGTCGCGTGAGCATCAACGATGAAGGCAATCTTTGTGTGGCCATCGAGAACAAGATGGAGCACAAGGAGAACGAAAAGAAACACCACTATCTGCGCCGCGAGTTTTCCTACACCAACTACGAGCAGAACTACACACTGCCCGAGGATGTGGACAAGGAGCACATCGAGGCCAAGGTGGAGCACGGCATCCTGACGATTACCCTGCCGAGAGTGCAGAAAGAGGAGCAGAAACTGTCTCGTTCCATCACTATCGGCTAATCTTCAAAACGACACTCCAAGACTTAAAGCCGCATTCGCAAGGATGCGGCTTTTTTTGTGCCTGATGATTATAAAACAGCGCTGCAAAACCGCTTTTTCCCGTTGAGGTCGGTGATGGATTGGATCTGTTGATAGCCCTGTTGCTGGAGCATATTTTGCAGTTCCTGGTGATAATCCTCAAAAGTTTCCATCAGCAGCATCCCGCCGGAGTAAAGGCATTTTTTCCCGATGTGGGCCAGCGCCTCGTAGAATACCAAAGGCCTGTCGTCGGGCACGAACAGGGCAGTGGCGGGCTCGTGGTCGATGACATTGCGGTGCAGGGAGGGGCGCACGGCTTCCGGTATGTAGGGGGGATTGCTCACGATGGCGTCGAAGGACTCGGCAGGGAAGGGGAGGTTGCCGGCATCGCGCATATCGTGGCGGGCGAAAGTCACGGGCACCTCCTGGGCGCGGGCGTTGGCGCGGGCTACAGCCAGAGCCCCCTCGGAGATGTCACTGGCAAAGATCCTTGCCTTGGGCAGTTGCTTGGCCAGCGTCACGGCGATGCATCCGCTGCCGGTGCCCACATCCCATATTCTTGGGGCAGGGTGCTGCGCGAAAGTCTCCACTACCCGCAGCACCAGCTCTTCCGTCTCAGGCCGGGGGATGAGCACGGCGGGCGACACCTCAAACCGGAGGCCGTAGAACTCGGTTTCGCCTAACACATACTGCACTGGCTTGCCTTGCGCCATATCGGCCAGTTCGCCGCGGAAAAGTTGCTCCTGCGCTTCTGTCATCTCCTCTTCCCCGCGCAGGAAGAGTTCGTGCGCCTGCATCGAAAGCCGGGTCTGCAGGTACAATTTTGCAATTGCAGCCGCCTCGTGTGAATCGTAAAGCGGCTGCAAAGCATCAAAAATGGTATGGTGAAATGAACGTATGGTCATACGTGACAGGATAGAGCGAAGGCGTTGTTATTCAGCCTTCTGGGGCATATCGCGCCAAGCCCATTTGCCAGTCACCACGCCTTTGTCAATGACAATGAGGCCGGGGTTGGAGCGGATGGCGTCGCGCACCATAAAGGGACCGTGGGCGGGATCGATCGGGTTGCGGTAAATGGGGAATTCAATGCCGTGCTCTTCCACAAAGACAGCGATTTCGTCCTCTTCGCTGTTTGTCACGGCCACGAAGGGAATATCCTTCTCGGCACAGCTGGCAGCCAAAGCAATGGCTTTCTTCACGCCTTCGTCTTTCGTATCCATCAGGTCGTGGAGGAAGAGCAGGTAGGTCTTGCTGTCGGCGTTGATGTATTCGTAAGCGTGGTCGGCACCCTTTTCGTCCAGCATATTGAACCCGTCGATTTCAGCCTTCTTGGCTTTGGCCACCACCTTGTCTTTGCGGTCCACATATTCATATTGCTCATAGAAGCTCTCCTCTTGGTTCATCAACTCTTCTTCAGTGAGTTGCACCTCCGTCTGGTCGGCGTTGTTGCGATAGATGAAGAGGGACTCTTTTTGGGCGGGACGTTCAATGAAAGTCTTCTCCACGTTGTCGCCCTTCTTCCAGTCGGAGAAGTCGATGGCGGGGAGATGGCGGATGCAGCGCACCTGGAACAGCACGGCGATGGCGATGAACAGCAGGATGCAGCACCATTTGCCCAGTTCGGTGAGCCGTACGTCTTTGAGCTTTTTGCGTTTGGCAAAGACGATGAGGGTGGGGATGATGATGACGACATTCTTGAGGAAGGTGGTCATATTGCTCATCTTCACCACCTGACCGAAGCAGCCGCAGTCGTGCACCACGCCGAAGTAGTGGATGCCTTTGATTTCCATATATTCGGCCACGGCGAGCCAGAGGGTGAGGAAGAAGAAGAAGACCATAAAGAGCAGGTAGCCCCACGCGGCCAAAAGGGTTTTCACCCCGAACAGCATCATACAGCCGAGTACGAACTCGCAGGTGATGGCGCAAACGCCGGCCAACAGGGCGACAGGTTTCAGGAACGGCAGTCCGAAGGAGACGAAGTAGTCGTTCATTGTGATGCCGAAGTTGACAGGGTCAACGGCTTTGCTGATGGAGGAGAAGAGGAACAGCAAACCGAGTGCTATTCTCAGTATTTTCAGCCAAATGGGTTCTTTTTGTGACATATTCAGGCGTTTTTTGGGTTGTCAATTATTATTTTTCTCCCTCCACCACGAGGCGGATCAGGGCGAACATAGCGTAGTTGATGATGTCGTAGTAGTTGGCGTCGAGTCCTTCGGAGACGATGGTGTTGCCCTGGTGGTCCTCGATGGACTTGATGCGGAAGAGTTTCATCAGGATGATGTCGTCGAGCGAGCTGATGCGCATCTGCCGCCACGCCTCGTCATAGTCGTGGTTTTTGTCCATCATAAGGCTCTTGGCGGCGTGGATGTATTTGTTGTACAGTTCCGTGGCGAGTTTGGGATCCATCTCCAGGTCGTCGGCGCCGGAGGCCGCGCCCATCTCCAGTTGGATGAGGGCCATCACCGAGTAGTTGACAATGCCGATGAACTCGGGGATGATGCCTTCGGCGATTTTGGCCTCGCCCTTTTCCTGGATGCTGCGGATGCGGTTGGCCTTGATGTAGATCTGGTCGGTAAGCGAGGAGGTGCGCAGGATGCGCCACGCCGTGCCATAGTCCATCGCCTTCTTGGCGAAGATGTCCAGGCACTGTTGGATGACGATGTCGTATTGTTCTGATGTGTTGGCCATTATTGTTTCACGACTTTACGGGTGACGACGGTTTGGTTTTCAGCAAAGACTTTGACCACATACACGCCGGAGGCCAGGCCAGACAGACTGACAGAGCCGTTGAGGTCGTTGAGATCCTGTTCCGTCAGCATTTTGCCGAAGAGGTCGAAGACTTGCACCTTGGCCAGCGGGAGCTCGGAGCTGCGGAGTTGCAGGTTGCCGGAGGTCGGGTTGGGATAGAGGACGATGGAGAAGGCGTCGCGGGAGTGGCTCTCGATGCCGACGGGGTCGTTGATGTCCTCGGTCACAAGGTTGCCCAAGCCGGGAAGGACGATGTTGTCCACCCAGGCACAGTCTTCACCGGAAGTGGTGCCGTAATCCTTTTCATAGGCGAACATAAAGGTATGTTGTCCGGCGGAGACGGGGAAACTCTTCTGAGTCCAGCCCTGGTTGCCGGAGGCATTGTCGGTCTCGTTATTGTCAATATAGAACTTGAACTTGTCGTAATTAGCCTCGGAAGAGACTTTACGGAAGTAGGAGACGGGCGCCTCCATCAAGCAGTTCACGGTGATGCTGAAAGAGGAGCGTGACACGTTGTACCAGCTGCCGTTGCTCAGGTTCTGTTTGGAACGGGCGCAATAGTTGCCGGCGTAGGGGGCTTGGTTGGTGATGGTCCACGGGTTCTGGTTCTGCACCCAGTTGAAACGGGTGAAGTCGCCGGTTTCAAAGTCTTCTGTTGCCTTGCCGATGGAGATAGAGAGGGTGTCGATGACGTGTTTGTCGCCCTTGATAGTGTGGAAATAGAGGGGCACGATGGAGAGGTTGGGCACGCTGTTGGCAATCTGGAGGTTGAAGGTGTGGGAGATGCTTTCGCCAGCGCCGATCCAGGCGACGATTTGTGACGGGGAGGTCACGGTCACGCCGGAGTAGTTGCAGGTGAGGTCGATGAGGATGTCGGAGGCGGGAGCGTGTCCGGAGTTGGAGATGGTGATGGTGGCGGTGGCGGCGTCACCCGGCTCCAGAGCAGCGGCCGTGCTGGGCCCTTGGATATTGGTCTCGGTTACAGCCAACTTGGGTGCAATGACCGTGAGGTTCACATCCTTGGTGGAGTTGCCGCCTTGCCAGGTGGTGGTCACGCGGAAAGTGGCACGGGTGCCGTCTTCCGCATTTTCCGGGATGCTCACCGTGAAGGCGTTGGGCATACTCTGGATGGCGTTGGGGACGAGGGTGTTGAAGGTGGCGGATCCTTGCGTCACCGTGAATCCCGGGGTGAGGGCGGTCATCTGGGCCGTCACGTTGGAGGCGTTGTCCACACCCAGGTTGGTGAGCTCGAGGTTCCAGTTGACCGAGGTGCCATTGATGGGATACACGTCGTTGGGCAGGCTCACATTGCTGGCCACCACATAGGGACCGGAAGGCACGATGATGTTGACGGTCTGGAAATACTGCACGTGGTTCTGGGCCCCGATGGCAAGTTCGTATTCGCCGGGGGTGGTGACATTGCTGAGGTCAAGGGTGGCGTTACCGGAGGCGTCGGCGAAGGTGGCGGTCACGATGTTGCCGCCAGTGGTGAGAGCTACGTAGGCATACGGGGCGGCGCTCACATTGTAGCTCAGGGTGCCCATAGGCACGGCGGGTAGTGCGCTGACGTTCATCTGGGAAGGCATACCCAAATAAGGTCTGATGGAGGGGTCACCGAAGATGTGGTAGATTTCCCAATAGTATTTCTTCCGGCTGGAAGAGGAGGATTGGACGGCGAGATTGCCAGCGGTCAGGAAACCGCCCAGGGTGGTGGCCCATACGTCGTGGCTCTCATTGTGGGTGTGGAAAATCCTGTCGTAGGCGCCCAGATTGTTAGCCTGGTAGGTCATATTGGCGGTGACGGAGCTGCGTTTGCCCACAGACCAATAGACATCCTCGTCCCAGTAACTCACCTCGGAGGCGCCGATGTAGGCCATCGCACCCTTCTTGTCGGTGCGGAGCAGCATTTCGCCGAAGCACTCCTCATTGAACTTGCCGGTGAGACAGCAGTTGCCAATCATCACGCCATACTTGTCGAGGTTGTTCATCGAGGGGATGTGGCTGGTGGTGAAGGAGGGGTCGTACCATTCGGTCACGTCGCCGTGAGCCGTGTAGTTGGCCCAGCTCACGCCCGCGCCGATCTCGCTGCGGATGGTGGCGGCCTGTGAAGAGCAGTTGTAGTTGTGCTTATATACGGTCGAATATTGATGGGTGGTGCTGGTTGTGTTGATGTAGTTGTTGTAGATGTAGTTGATCTGGCCGTCGGCGTGGGTGTCTGACCAGCTGTTGTCGGTGCCGGCAATCAACACGGCCTTGCCCAGATAGGAGGGATCGGGCATCGTGTACTGCTCATATTGCAGCGTCTTGGTGATTTGGGGTGCCAGTTGGCTTGCGTTCTGGGCCGAGAAACGACCATAGTAGCAGTCGGGGATGTTGTCGCCGGAGGTCCAGCAAGCGTAGTAGAGGTCAGTGACGTGGCTGTTCTGCTCCGTGCTGCTGAAGGCGGGCACCTGCCCGTGGTCGCCCACGAAAAGCAGGAAGGTAGGAGCCGGGTTGGAAGCCGTGGCACTGTTGTATTGGCTCAAAATGTAGTTCTTGATGGAAGTTGTGGTGGTGCCGACGTTGGCGTCACCGGTGTAAACCACGTCCACGATGTAGCCGAGTCTCTTTTTCCAGTTGACGAAGAGTTCGAGGTTGTCGTTGTTGCGGAACATAGAGTGGGCGATGATGAGGTAGCGGATGGGGGAGGCGTTGAACTCTGCGCGGGTGCGGGGCATCGGGTTGGCCACCGCATTGGCGGCGTTCTGGAACATCGGGCTGCCGTATCTGGTCTTCAGCTCGTAGGTGGCGGGCAGGTTGGCGTTCACATAGGAAACCTCAATGTCCATTGAACGGCAGATGCGCACCTTGCCGGTCACGGGGTTGTAGGATACGGGCGAGATATACAGGTTGGCGAGGGTGATGTCACGCATCGTTCCCGTCTTCTCCACGCGCACCAGGGGCTCGGCGTAGAAGGCATCGCGGCTGTAGGTCTGCTGGTCGCGCACAAACGGGCGCTCCCCGCGGTAGGACTTGGCGTAGGAGGGCTGCGCCGGATAGAGCGGGTACTGGATGCCCAGCGTTGAGGCATCCACCTCCACATACTGCGCGTTTTTGACCGTGGCCACCACAGAGTCGCAGACGGGAATCTCAAGCAACTTCACCATCACGGGCAGTTGCGGCTGACCCACAATGACAGAGGGATAGAACTCATCCATAGAAATCTGGGTGAAAAAGCCCTGCGGCGTCTTCACCACAGCAGAAGTGATTTCCGGTGCGGAAAAGGAAATGTCCACCCGCTCGTAGTCGTTGCGAGTGACTTGGAATTGTTGTGCGAAACAAGTGGCCAGCATAGAGAAAATCAGGACCACCGTGGTGACGATTCTTGTCATAAGTTTCTTATTTTAAGTTATTTAAGTTTAAATTTTTTTCTGCATAAAGAGGGGCAAAGATATAAAAAAAACTCAAACGGACTTGTCGGATTTTTATTATTGGAATTTGCCTTTTTTAACATACTTTTTGAATTGTGCGCCACAAGTTTATGATGAATATCTTTTTTGTATTTTTGCAGGCTAAAATTGCGACTTATGGAACAGGAAATTCAAAAATGCGCAAAGCTGCTCCTGGAGGGCAAAGTCATTGCCTATCCTACTGATACAGTGTGGGGTATTGGTTGCGACGCGACCAATGAAGAGGCCGTGTCCCGCATTTACCGCATCAAGCAGCGCAACGAGCGGAAAAGTATGATTATCCTTCTCGATTCCGCGGAACGGCTCCCGATGTATGTGAAGAAAATCCCCTTGATTGCCTGGGATCTCCTCTCGCACGTCTCCCGTCCCACCACGTTCGTGTACCCCACGGCCCAGAACCTGCCCAAGAATCTTGTCCACAGCGACGGGACCATCGCCATCCGCGTCACGAGCAACGACTTCTGCAAGAAGCTTGTCCGTGCCTTGGGCCGCCCCATCATTTCCACTTCCGCCAACATCGCCGACGAGCCCACGCCGAGAACCTTCCCCGACATCTCCAAGGAGATCATTGCCCAGATGGATTATGTGGTGCCGCAGGAGTTTGCCACCTCCGTGGATTTCAAGCCCTCCCGGCTCATCAAGTTCATCGACGACTATAATTTCACTATCCTAAGAGACTAACCCTATGAGTGCTATCGCCGTTTACGCGGGCTCGTTCTGCCCCTTCACCAAAGGCCACGAGGACATTGTCAGGAAGTCGCTGCCCCTGTTCGACCGCCTCATCATCGCCATCGGGCACAATTACAATAAAAAAGACCTCTTTTCCGTTGAACAGCGTATGGATTGGATCCGGCAGCTATACAAAAATGAACCGAAGGTGGCGGTAGAGGCCTACCAGGGACTTACAGTGGACCTTTGCCGTAAGGTGCACGCGCAGTACCTGGTGCGCGGCATCCGCAATGCCGCCGATTACGCCGTGGAGGAGGAGATGCGCCTTGCCAACCGGATGCTTTGCCCCGAGGTGGAGACGGTTTTCATTCCCGCCTCTCCCGAGTGGGCCGCCGTGTCGTCGTCGCTCGTGCGCGAACTCTGGTCGCTCGGCTCCGATGCCTATCGCAATCTTGTGCCTGAAGGTGTTGACCTCGGCACCCCCCGTTAATCCCTAATAAACAATCTCTAACTCTCAATTCTTCATTCTCAATTCTCAATTCTCAATTCAAAAGTATGTCCCGTTTTGTCTGTCGCCCGTTGCTTGTCGCCTTGCTGCTGTGGATTGTCACGGCGGGCATTGCGCAGCGTCCGGTGACTATCACGGGCGAGGCCCCTTTCGCCAAAAACGAGGAGATACGTCTGCTGGTCTTTGATGACCTGCTCAACTATGTGCCCACGGTGGCGGCCACCGACCAGATTGACAAGAATGGGCACTTCAAGCTCACCTGCTCCACCAACCAGATCAAACTCGTGCAGCTGGCCATCCGCACCTCCAAGGCCGAGTTCTTCATCGTGCCCGACCATACCTACCAGTTCCAGATTTCCGTTGACACGACCCTCTTCAAACTTGTCAACCCGGAAAAATACGGCGGTTATTTGCAGATTACCAATGCGTTGGCCGACACCAGCGACCTGAACTATAAGATCAACCGTTTCAGCAACTTTTTCAGTCGAGCGATGAATCATTACGCCTTCCGCATCACCGTGGACAAGGATCGGAATGCCTACGACACGCTGACGACATTGCTGAACGACCGCTTTGGCATCCAGTACAATCCGCTAAATTTCTATCAATCTTATATCTACTACACTTGCGGACAGCTCGACCGGGTCTGCTTCTCGAAGGAGCAGATGACCTTCTACCGGAAGTTTTACGACAACGATTACATCTTGTATAACAATCCCGCCTATATGTCGCTTTTCCGGGAGAGTTATAGCGGCTATCTGTACAACTCGCGTCACATCTCGAAGGAGTTACTGGGCCGCACCATCAATGAGGAACCCGACTATCTGACACTTTTCAACGAGGCGGGCCGCGACCCGATGCTGACCAACGAGCGTCTGCGCGAACTGGTCATCATCCTCAATCTGATCGAGTTCCACAGCAACGAGGAGTTCGATGCCGGCAATATCGTCAAATTGCTGAAATACATCAAGGTGTCCACCCATTTCCCTGAGCATATCGTCTTTATTGACAATGCGTTGGCCCGTATATCCAGGGCCGACGCGCCGTCGCAGCCCTTGGTGTTCCGGAATGAGAAAGGGAAGAAATCCCCCATTAAACAATTTGAAGGAAAAGACATCTATGTGCAGGTCTTCCAAAGCGATTGTTTGGATTGCATTCGGGAGATGATGCTCATCAAGGAATTCAACAAAAGATATGGCGAGAAAATCCAATTTGTCAGCCTCAACATTGACCCCGACAGGGAGGATTACGACCGTTTCTGCAAGGCGTACGGAGAGATGTTCGAGTGGCCCATCCTCTATTTCGACGGCAACTACGACTGGCTGTTGGAGAACGGGGTGGAGACGCTTCCCGACTATCTCATCATCAACGCGCAGGGACAGCTGCTGCAGCGTTATCCGCCTGCCCCGGAATTCGGCCTTTCCGACTACCTTATGTTCCGATTCGACAAGGAGGAAGAGCAACCCCAGAATCCTTTATTCAGAAATTAACTTTAAATACCTATAGTTATGAAAACCCCTTTTATGTTAACGATTATCCTTGCGTTGTGTCTCTCTTTGGGCGCGCAAACCGACAAACCCGCACAAGACCGGCATTTGGCCAAGTTGCCTGCCGTCGATATCCAGACCATTGATGGCAAGGTGTTCAACACCAGCGAAATCCAGAACGATGGCAAGCCTGTCATCGTCAGTTTGTGGGCCACCTGGTGCAAGCCGTGCATCGCCGAGTTGCTCGCCATTGCCGACGAGTACGAGGATTGGGTGGAAGAGACTGGCGTGAAGCTTTATGCCGTCTCTATTGATGACGCGAAGACCTCAGCCCGTGTGGCCCCCTTTGTCAAGGGCAAAGGTTGGGATTACACCGTGTTGTTGGATGTGAACTCCGACTTCAAGCGCGCGATGAACGTGAACGACGTTCCTTATATGTGCATCCTCAACGGCAAGGGCGAGATTGTGTGGCAGCACACGTCGTATGCCCCGGGCAGCGAGCAGGAGGTGTATGAGGTGGTCAAGAGACTCGCCGCCGAGAAATAATTTTCGGAAAGAATACTACTTTTGTTTAACGTTTGCAGGCGGTTCGCCGCCTGCAAACCTAATTTTTCTTATATGAGTAAATTTTTACGTCTTGCATCCATACTGCTGCTGTTGTTGTCGGTATCCACCGTCAAGGCGCAGCACGAGTTTGGGAACAGCCGCATCAGCGGCGATTTTGGTTTTAACGGGATGTACTATATTCCCGATTCGATCATCGGAGCCGAGAAGGTGGACTCGAAGGTGCGCGCCAACGCCTTCATCAACCTGCTCTACTCCAACGGTGGTTTCTCGGCCGGCGTGCGCTACGAGTACTATCAGTTTCCTTTGATAGATTTTGAAAAGATTGACTACAAAGGCCAGGGTATCAAGTACTTCTTCGCCGATTACAAGAACAAGTTCATCCAGGTCACCGCGGGTAATTTCTATGAGCAATTCGGCAATGGCCTGACCTTAAGGGCATACGAGGACCGACAGCTGGGCATTGACAACAGCCTGCTGGGCGCGCGTGTCAAGCTTACCCCTTATAAGGGCATCTACCTGAAGGGTGTTTGGGGCGTGGAACGGCGCAATTTCGACAGCTATATCGGACGGAAGGATTTTGTGCGCGGCGCCGATGCCGAGATTTCTTTCGGCGAGATATTCCCTGTAATTCAAGACAAGGGCTTCGTGGCCCGAGTGGGTGCCAATATCGTGAGTAAGTTCGAGAAGGGCTCTGGTGATTACATTTTCAACATCTATCCCGGCCCCGACTCGACGGCAGAGGCCTACATTCCCGGTGACAAGATTCCTGAGAATGTGCTGGCTTGGGCCACTCGTATGACGTTTGGATACAAAGACTTCCGTCTGGAAGCGGAATACGCCCGCAAAATCAACGACCCGAATGTCAGCAACTTTCATATCTACAAGCCGGGTGAGGCCCTTTTCCTCTCGGCCACTTACGCGATGAAGGGTTTTGGCGTGGCCGCTTCCTTCATCCGGGCCGACAATATGGAGTTCCGCAGCCAGAGGATGGAGTACTCCAATTCGTTGCTCTTCATCAACAACATCCCGGCCATCAACCGTCAATACTCTTATCAGCTGATTGGCGACTATAGCTACGCCTCTCAGCCCAACGGCCAAATCGGGGCCCAGTTGCAAATCAACTATCAGATACCCAAGAAGAGCAAGATTGGCGGCAAGTACGGTACAGACCTTACTTTCAACTACTCCCGTTTCCACAACATTGACAAGCAGCCGGTGGCGGAAGCCGTCGCGAACGGCACGCCCACAGGCACGGAGGGCTATACCTCCTCCTTCTTCAAGTTCGGTCCCGATTTGCTCTATCAAGACATTGGCCTTGAGATCAGTCGCCGTTTCACGAAACATTGGAAGCTGATATTGGCTTACAACTACATTACCTATAATATTGCGGAGTTGCAGGGCCATCCCGGGATGATGCGCGGCCATCTGGTCGCCGCCGACCTGCAGTACAAGATCAACAACAAGCACGCGCTCCGTCTGGAGGCGCAGCATCTCTACACCAAGGATGACGATGGCAGCAGTGCGTATGCGATGCTGGAGTACTCGGTGAGCCCTCACTGGTTTGTGTCCGTGGGTGACGATTGGAATTACGGCAACCCCGACCCGAACAAACGCGTGCATTATTATAACATTTCCGCCGCATACGTCTGGAACACCACTCGCATTGCCCTCAACTTCGGCAAGACCAAGGAGGGTATTCTCTGCGTGGGCGGTGTGTGCCGTGCCGTGCCCGCCTCGTATGGCGTCGGCCTTTCCATAACCACTTCCTTCTAACCTAAAAAAGACAATAAGATGAAGAAAATAGCTTTATTGATAATAACGGTCGCCCTGACGTTTGTGGGGTGTGATGTCATTGAAGGACCTTATATGAACCTGTCCGAACGTGAGGATGTCACGGTGGTGTTCCCCGACTTGAACCCCGATGAGGTTTATCGCAAAGTGTTGATGGAGGAGTACACCGGCCATCGCTGCTCCAACTGTCCCGCCGCCCACCAGGTGCTCGACCAGTTGCATTCCGTCTATGGTGACACCCTGGTCATCGTGGGCATCCACGCCACCTCTCTGGCAGCCACCAATCTCGACTATACCTACGATTTCCGCACGGAAGTGGGGGATCAGCTGGCCAATGATTTCGGCATCAACGCCATTCCGGCGGCCGTCTTCAACCGCGAGAACGACCACCCGGGCGGTTTGGGCAAGGACGAGTGGATGGGCAAGCTTCGTGAGATGGACCGTTCCTCGGTGCCCGCCGCCATCCAGCTCATAAACGAGTATAACGCCTCTGCCGCTTCCTTGAAGGTCAACGCCAAGGTGACGATGCTGGAGGAATACGAGCACCCGCTCTATCTCTCGTTCTTCCTCATCGAGGACGGCATTGTGCAACCGCAGCTCAGCGGGATGACGATGATTCCCGAGTACACGCACAACCACGTGCTGCGTGCCGCCCTCAACGGCACGTACGGCGCCTATCTGACGACCGACGGCTTGCTGGAGAAAGACAATGCCTACACCTACGGCTGCAGCATCAGCTTCCTGGAACACGACTGGAACGCCGCAAACTGCACCGTGGTGGCTTTCCTGTACGACCGCACCAATGGCAAAGTGCTGCAAGTGGAGACACTTCCTGTGTTGCCATAACTTGATACAACAGAGCGCTTTAAGCGCTCTTATTTGTTTAAAAATATTAAGAAAGATATACTATGAAAATTGTAGCAGTAGAACCTATCGGCATCAGCGAAGAGCGTGCCGCTAACATTACCTCTGAATTGGCCGCCAAGGGCCACGAATTTGTCTGTTACCGTGACCGCAAAGAGGATGCCGCCACCCTCATCGAACGGATGAAGGATGCGGAGGAGGTCATTGTCTCCAACATCAAAATCGGCAGCGACATATTGTCGCAGTGTCCGAAATTGAAGAAACTCAACGTCGCCTTCACAGGGCTTGACCATATTGACCTGGCCTATTGTCGGGAGCACGGCATCGAGGTGGTGAACGCCTCGGGCTATGCCACGGAGGGTGTGGCGGAGTTGGCCATCGGGCTGATGCTGGATGTATATCGCCGCATCACCGCTTTGGACGCGAAGGTACACAACGGCGGCACGCGCGACAACTTCTTAGGTCGCGAGTTGCGTGGCAAGCGCGTGGGCATTGTGGGCACGGGTGCCATTGGACGCCGCACGGCGCAGTTGCTGCAATGCTTCGGCTGCGAGGTGGTGGCCTGGAGCCGCACCCAATACGATGAGGTCAAAGCCCAGGGCATCGCCTATCTTCCTTTGGAGGAACTGATGAAAACCAGTGATATCATCTCCCTGCACGTGCCGCTGACCGCCGAGACGCATCACCTAATCAGCCGGGAGCTGCTGGAGATGTGCAAGCCCACGGCCATCCTCGTCAACACGGCGCGGGGCAATGTGGTGGATATCGACGCTTTGGCCGACCTGCTCTGTCAGGGCAAGCTCGCCGGCGCTGGCATCGACGTGTTCGAGAAGGAGCCGCCCCTGCCCGCCGACCACACGCTGCTCAGAGTGCCCAACTGTGTGCTGGTGCCCCACGTGGGCTATGCCACCCGCGAGGCCTTTGACGACCGCATCGATATCGTACTCAGTCACATATAAAACGCCAATTTCTGTATGTTCCAACGAATCATCAACGCCTGCGTGCGCTTCGTGCAGCGTTTCCTGCCCGAGCCCTTCATTTTTGCCATTATCCTCACCTTCGTGGCCGCCTTGCTGGCGATGCCCATTTGCCGTCAGACTCCTATAGAGGTGGTGGAGCATTGGGGCAACGGGGTATGGAACCTGCTGGCCTTTGCGATGCAGATGGCCCTGGTGCTGGTGTGCGGTTCCACCTTGGCCGCGGCACCGGTGGTTAAAAGGGGCATCAGCACGTTGGCGTCATTGCCCAAGACCCCGGTGGGGGCTATCGCGTTGGTGACCGGCATCTCTGCCGTCGCCTGCTGGCTCAACTGGGGATTTGGCCTCATAGTGGGGGTTATCTTCGCCAAGGAGGTGGCCCGCAAACTGCAGGGGGTGGACTACCGGCTGCTCATCGCGTCGGCTTACAGCGGCTTTGTGGTGTGGCACGCCGGTCTCTCCGGCTCCATTCCGCTGACGATGGCCACGCCCGGCGAGGCGCTTGCCACCGCCACCAACGGAGTGCTCACCGCGCCCGTGCCCGTGTCGCAGACCATCCTCGATCCGCACAACCTGGTGATGGTGCTGCTCGTCATTGTGGCTTTGGTGGGGGTCAATGCCCTGATGCATCCCAAGAAGGGACAGGCTGTTACGGTGGACCCGGCCTTGTTGAAAGAGGAGGAGGCTCCCGTGGCGGCCACGCCCGACACGCCTGCCGAGAAGATGGAGCAGAGTGTGTTGCTCAGTTGGCTGGTGGCCCTGTTGGGGTTGGGATTCTTAGTGATCAAGCTCTTTGTCAGAGGCGGTTCGTTGGATCTGAATGCGGTGATTATGCTCTTTTTGTTCGTGGGCATTATCCTGCACCGCACCCCGTTGGCCTATGTGCGCGCCTTCGGGAAGGCGGCCTCCGGTGCGGCGGGCATCCTGCTGCAGTTCCCGTTCTATGCGGGCATTATGGGCATCATCACGGGAGTGGGCCATTCGGGCATCTGCTTTGGCACGGTCATCAGCGACGCCTGCATATCGATCTCCACGCCCACAACCTATCCGCTGCTGACGTTCTTGTGTGCGGCGGTGCTCAACATCTTCGTGCCGTCGGGTGGCGGCCACTGGGCCATCCAGGCGCCCATTATGTTCGCGGCGGGCGCCAACCTTGGCGTGGATCCCGGCCTTACCGGTACGGCCATCGCCTGGGGCGACGCCTGGACCAACCTCATACAGCCCTTCTGGGCCATCCCGGCGCTGGCCCTTGCCAAACTCAATGCCAAGGACATAATGGGGTTCTGCCTCATCGATTTGGTGGTCAGCGGACTCATCATCTGCGGCGGCCTGCTGGTGTGGGCGGTGTGAGTGTTAGCGGACAGCTGAGAACTAAGAATTAAGAACTGAGAACGAAGAACGAAGAACTATAAGGTCTTCGGTCTAAAGTCTTAAGTCTCTAGTCTTTGTATTAAAAATCAATTTTTAAATGTCATTGTTAAATTAAAAATGTATTTTTGCTTTTTCTAATTTAAACTTTAAAACTATGGCTGAAAATTGTGATTCCAATTCCGAAAAGAAATGTTTTTTCCAGAGATTTCTGGATTTGTTCAGACGCACTTCAGAAAAGGTTGCCGAGAAAGCGAAAGACACCGTGGAAGATGTGAAGAATTCCGAATTTGCCGAAAAGGTGACTGATGTCGCGGGAGATGTTCGCGACAAGGCTAAAGACATCGTCGAAGACATCAAGGACAGCAAATTCGCTGAAAAGGTGGGCGATGTGGCTGAGAATGTACGCGATAAGGCCAAAGATGTGGTCGAAGACATCAAAGACAGCAAGTTTGCCGAGAAGGTGGGCGATGCAGCCGACAAGGCGAAAGAGATGAGCGGTAAGGCGCTTGAGAAACTCGGCACCTTGGCCAACCTTCCGGTGCTGATCAATGCGGGCAAGAAACTTCAGGAAACGGCAGACGCCCCTAAGGACAAGGTGGAGTTGCTCCACGACCTGGACACCAAGGTGGCGGCCATTCTCGAAGATGGTGTCATCACTCCCGAAGAGGAGGCCACGCTCGTGCAGGAAGCCAAATCTATCGGCATCGACGCGGAAGAGTTCCTCGCAGAAGTCCGCGAAAGACTGCCGAAGAAGGAGTAGTGCTGTTGGCTTTTTGCTATTAGCCATTAGCCGTTAGCCATTAGCTATTAGCTATTAGTCGTTAGCCGTTAGCCATTGGCAATGAACTATGACTATAAACATTAGGGTCTAAGGTCTAAGTTCTAAGGTCTATGGTCTAAAATCTATGGTCTTCGGTCTTTAGTCTTAAGTCTTTAGTCTTAAGTCTTCAGTCTAAAGTGGATCCTCAATGGAAGCGTTTCAGCGGATACTTTGTCTTGTAACTGGCATATTTCCCTCGTCTTTCACGTTGCTGTTGCAGAAGACGGGATTCTTGTCGTGTATTGTCGGGCGTGATTTCAGAATTGCTCGCGGAGGAGGTGGCACAATATGTGGGATTGTAATGATAGACCGAATCCTCTTTTAACACCAATTCGAAATCGTACAGATATCCGTTGTTGGTAGAATCGGCATCCATAACATTAATAGACCAAACGCCGTTTAAAGGGCAACCTATAAAATTGTTGAAAGACATTTCCGGCCGATAAACGTTGGTCATAGCGGCCATATTGGTGGAGTCAACATAATTGTAAGAATTCCCAAATAATGGATTGTCCGATTGAACGCGACTGCACAAATCGTAAACGAGACCGCTGCCACAAGCGTATTGATAACCGCTGGAAGTGTCACAAGACCAGCAGTAGTTCCATCCGTTGCCCTGTGGGTTGAGGACAGGATCGCAGTTGCCTGGCACATCGTTTCCGTTATGCCATCCGAAATAGGCATCATCAGTTGCAGATGCGACTTGCCATCCGAAATCCTCAGGGAAGATAAAGCCGTAGGCACAGCCGATGGTGTCAGGTTGGCCATATTTCTTCATAAGCGTGGCAGTCAGTCCGTTGGGACAAGTTAACCGGATATACAAATCCCCAATGTGTGAATGCTCCATATTCAGACGAACATATCTGACATCATTCGCATTGGTGACAATCTCTCCTGGGTAATCATTGATAAGAATGTTTTTGACAGCAAAACAATTGTTGTTGCATTCCACGCCGTCGGGGATGAGAAGTGCGGTAGTGTCGATGTAATGCCTGGGCTCCCAAGATGCGTCCCATAAGCGGAATGACAAACGGATATCTTCGTTGCCTTGTTGAATCTGTTCTATGGTGTCGCTTGAGATACAAAGACTGCCATCCATCATATACCCTACAAACATCATTCTGTCGCCAGATTCAAAAGGATAAACCGAAGTGGTTGTGGAAGACTTGAGACTTGTGTTCGTGGAGACGCTTTCACCTTTGTATTGAATCTTGTTGGAGCCGGCGCCGCCCATATTCATCATTTTTATCACGGCTTTCTCCTGTCCCGCGCTGACTTTTAAAAGGTAGATCTGAGGTTTCTGCAAATCAATGCGGAAAACGTGTGCGCCAGAAGAGAGTTTTTCCCTGCTGCTGACTATAATGTGACCGCTCAAGTCCATCACTTCGATCAAAACTGTGCTGGCAGAGGACAGGCTTGTTGTAACAGAGGTGGTGCCATTGAACGGATTGGGTATATTCTGCAAGACAACCAATGGAGAGGCAGTTGCGGTCTGCTCTTCAATACCCACGCCATACATTGTGTAGGTGGTGTCTGGATAATAAATGGTATCTGACCAGTTGCGTGTGAGATTCGTAATGGTTACGTGGTGGAGCGGTACCCAGTTGTTGAGATTGTCATTTCCGGAAAAGACAAGCGTGGTTTGTGCGAAAGCCACAAAAGGAGCACATTGTGCCAGAACAAACAAAAGGGCAATATGCAAGGAAAGACGTTCTTTACACATAACAATTTTTCGGAACCTCTGTTTTTCCAATTTTCGTGCCACATCCCCAGGTTCTGCGAGGTCCGATAAACAGAACTGGAAGATGGGACGCTGCAACGATAACAACTTTATCTATTAATATGATACAGAAAAAGCCGAATTGTTACAGATAAGACGGACACACAGAAGCTCTCTTATATGTACCACATTTGAAGCGTGGCGAGTGTGTGTGGAAACGGCCGCGCTAATTGTCTCTCAAACATCTAATGCTCAAAGCATTATTGTGGCTCTCCAATATGTAATCAGGTGCGCTTGAAAAATAATTAAGACGAAAGACGGGAGTCTTGTGAAAGACGCCGTTTGAGGATAATCCTACGTAGGTTGATGACCAAAAACTAGTGGTGGTGTTGTTCGTGAGGCCTAGTTCTCCGGCTGGGAGGATGGAAAAACCGGAAGCATTGTTCAGAGCAGTATTGTCGCCGATGGAACACGTTTCAGGGGCATACATCCAATATTCTGTCGAGGCGATTGCTTTTGCAATATAGGCCGGTGTTCCGTAACATTGGTATTGGGGCTGGCTTTGCACGTATTGGATCATCCTGTCCCACTCATATTTAGCGGGAAGATGCCACCCGTCGGGACAAAGACCCTGCACCATTACTGAATCCTCAATGGAAGCGCCGTATTTGGCGGCGGGCCAAGTATAGTGGTATCCGAAGATGTTTACATCGCGGAGTGTGCAACGCCCTGGAGCCCAAGTGTACGGGATTGTAGTCGTGAATTCGGGGATGTAAGTGCCGTCTGGAAAATGGGTCACTTTCATATTTTCGCGCATCCAACATTGATTGCCAATTTTAACCACACTGTAAACATTGCCATCAATATCCACAACGGGAGTCACGCACGCGGTGTCGGGTGAGAACACGAAGGATATCTGGTGGCCGTACGCTATACCAAGGTCATTGATGGCGTATGCCCGCAAATAATATCTGGTATTGCCAGTCAGGTTATTGATAAGAGCCGAAAACAATCCTGGTCCCTGTCCCCCATCGGCATAGTGGTCGTTAATGGTTGGCTGTTGTGATTCACTCCAGCAGATACCTCGTCTTGTAACAGGCATATCACCTTCGTCCGTCACGTTGCCGTTGCAGATGACGGAATGCGTGTTGTTGGGAGTGATCCATAAGGTGCTCACGGAGGGCGTGGTATAATATGTAGGATTGTAGTGGTAGACCGTATCCTCTTTCAACACTAATTCGAAATCGTAAAGATATCCGTTGTCATAAGAAGCGACGTCCAAAATATCAATTGACCAAACTCCGTTCAAAGGGCAACCCGCCAAACTGCTGAAGGACATATCTGGCCTATAAACATTGGTCATAGCGGCCATATTTGTGGAGTCAACATAACTGGAAGAAGTCGTATAAAATGGATTGGCCGATTGAACGTGATTGCACGAATTGTAAACGAAACCACTGCCACAAGCGTATTGATAGCCACTGGAAGTATCACAAGACCAGCAATAGTTCCACCCGTTGCCTTGTGGATTGAGGGCGGGGTTGCAATTGCCATTAGCATCGGTTTTGTTATACCATCCGAAATAGGCACCACCGGATGCTGATGCGTCTTGCCATCCGAAATCAGAAGAGGGAATTTGGCCGGCACAGCCGGATGTGGATGGCTGGCCCTTCTTTTTCATAAGTGTAGTGTGCTGTCCGTTGGGACAAGTTAACCGGATATACAAATCACCGATGTATGAATGCTCCATTTTAAGACGAACATATCTGACATCATTCACATTGCTGACAATATCCCCTGCGTCATAATCATTGACGATAATGGTTTTAACAGCAAAACAACTGTTGTTGCATTCCACGCCGTCGGGGATGAAGAGTGCGGAAGTGTCAATGTAATGCCGGGGCTCCCAGGATGCGTCCCATAGGCGGAATGGCAAGCGGATGTCTTCGTCGCCTAGTTGAATCTGTTCTATGGTGTCGCTTGAAATATAAAGACTGTCATCCATCATATACCCTACAAACATCATTCTGTCGCCAGACTCAAAAGGATAATCCGTACAGTCTGTTGATGACTTGAGATTTGTGTTTGTGGAGATGCCTTCACCTCTGTATTGAATCTTGTTGGAGCCGGCGCCGCCCACATTCATCATTTTTATCACGGCTTTCTCCTGTCCCGCGCTGACTTTTAAAAGGTAAGTCTGAGGTTTTTGCAAATCAATGCGGAAAACGTGTGCGCCAGGGGATAGTTTTTCCCTGGCACTGACTATAATGCGGCCACTCAAGTCCATCACCTCCATCAAAACTGTGCTGGTGGAAGATAAACTTGTTGTTACGGAAGTGGTGCCATAAAACGGGTTGGGTGTGTTTTGCGAGACGGCCAATTGTGAGGTTGTCGCGGTCTGCTCTCCAATACCCACGCCAAACATTGTGTAAGTGGTGTCAGGATAATAAATGGTATTTGACCAGTTGCGTGTGAGATTCGTGATGGTTACGTGGTGGAGCGGTACCCAGTTGTTGAGATTGTCATTTCCGGAAAAGACAAGCGTGGTTTGTGCGAAAGCCACAGAAGGAGCACATTGTGCCAGAATAAACAAAAGGGCAATATGCAAGGAAAGACGTTTTTTACACATAACAAAATATTTGTCAAGGTGTTGAATGAAGATCCTACAGGTTCTCCAGAATATACTTCGCCAACTTGTTGTAGAGGTAGGTGCGGGTGTTGCCGCCCATAATGAAGTGGTTCTTGTTGGGGAAGAAGAACTGGTCGTAATCGACGCCGGCCTCGTTGAGGGCCTTCACCAGCTCCATGGCGTTCTGGAAGTGCACGTTGTCGTCGGCGGTGCCGTGGATGAGAAGGTACTTGCCCTTGAGGTCCTAGGCGTCGGTGGTCGGCGAGTTGAGGTCGTAGCCGTCGGGGTTCTCCTGTGGGGTGCGCATAAAGCGTTCGGTGTAGATGTTGTCGTAGTAGCGCCAGTTGGTGACCGGTGCCACGGAGATGGCCATCTTGAAGGCGCCGTCGCCGCGGAAGAGCGAGAGGGCGGAGAGGTAGCCGCCGAAGCTCCAGCCCCAGATGCCGATGCGGTCGCCGTCCACGTAAGGCTGCTTTTTGAGCCAGTTGGCGGCGGCAATCTGGTCGATGGCCTCATATTTGCCCATCTGCTGGTAGATGACCTTCTTGAAGGCGTCGCCCCGGGTGGCGGTGCCGCGCCCGTCCACGCACACGGAGATGTAGCCGTGCTGCGCCAGCATCTGGTAGAAGGCGAGGTCCTGAGCGCTGCTGTAGGCGTTCATCACCTGCTGGCTGCCCGGACCGCCATAGCAGTTCATCATCACCGGATAACGCTTGTTGGGGTCGAAGTTGGCGGGCTTCATCATCCAGCCGTACAGCTCGGTGCCGTCCTCCGTGGTGAAGTGGATGATCTCGCGGTTCACAAAACCGTATTTGTCCATCGTCTCCTTCACGTGCTTGTTGTCGTTCAGCACTCGCAACTCCTTGCCGCTCTTTTCGTTGATGGTGTATTTGGGCAGGGTGTTCAGGTCGGAGTACTGGAGGCGGTAGTAGTTGCCGTTCGGGCAGAATTCCGTGCTCGCCCAACCGTCGCCTTTGGTCAGAAGCTGTTTCTTCTTGCCATCGAAGTTGATGACATAGAGGTCGCGGTTGAGCACACCGGATTCGTTCGAGAGGTAATAGATGAGCTTCTTTTTCTCGTTCACATACTGGATTTCATTCACTTCCCAATCGCCGTTGGTCAGCTGCTTGATTTCTCCGCCAAACGTCACTTTGTAGATGTGGTTGAAGCCGTTGCGCTCGGAGGTGACAATCATAGAGTTGTTGTCGGAGAGGAAGTAGTAGTTGTCGGTCACGTCCAGCCATTTGTCGTTCTGGTCGGTATAGACAATGTCCTGTTGTCTGGTGGCGGTGTTGTAGCGGATGAAGTCAAGCCGGTCTTGATGGCGGTTGAGCTTGAGGATGACGGCGTCTTGGCTGTTGGGCATCCAATAGACGCGCGGGAAGTAGCAGTTGCTGTTGTCGCCCAAATCCACCTTGGTGAGACTCTTGGCGGCGACGTCGTAGATATAGACGTCCACCAAGGAGTTGTCCTCGCCGGCCTTGGGGTATTTGTACTTGAAGTCGGTGGGGTAGAGCTCGTCGTAGAGGGCGAAGTTGTACTCCTTGACGCGGCTTTCGTCGAAGCGCAGGAAGGCAATCTTGGTGCCGTCGGGCGACCAGGAGGCGGCGCGCGACATATCGAGTTCCTCCTCATACACCCAGTCGGCGTAGCCGTTGAGGATGGCGTTGGGCTTGCCGTCGCGGGTGATCTGGGTGATCTTGCCGGTGGCGAGCTCCTGGTAGAATAGGTCGCAGTCGCGGGCGAAGAGCACTTTGGTGCCGTCCTCAGAGAGCACGGCGAAGTGCAGTTTGGTGTTGGTGTCGGCCACCAAGGTGAGCGTCTTGGCGGCGATGTCATAGACGTAGTAGAAGGCGAGCGTGGAGCGGCGCCAGATGCTCTCCTCGTCGATGGCCAGCACAATCTTCGACTCGTCGGCGGTGAACTCATAGCCGCTGACCTTGCTGATATCGACCGTGCCGCCGCTGAGACGCTCCAGATCAGCGTTGGAGAGGAGCATATCGATGAGTTCGCCGGAGGCGAAGCTGTAGCGCTCGATGCCACCGCGCTTCACCACGGTGTAGCAGTCGCTCTTGGGCATTGCGGTGTAGCCGGCCACCCCGCGGGGATAGAAATAAAAGTCGTCCCAGATTTTTTCAACGGTGATTTTCTTGGCTTGGCCGAAGGCGATGACCGCGAAGGCCAGCATAAAGAAGGAAAGTAAAAGTTTTTTCATATTACAAGTGGTTTTATTATTTTCGATTATTCGGGCGGCAAATATACGATTTTATAGACGTGAATCAAACTTACAAACAGACGGCTGGAGAAATGTTCTCTGTGTAAAAAAATGAGCGGAGTGTTATCTCCCCGCAGTGAAGAACTCCACGCTGATGAGCTTGTCGTAGCGGCTGCCCTCTTCGCGGAAGTAGATATAGACGGCGTAGTCGTTGTGCGTCTCGTAATGGTTGCCCTCGATGTAGCTGGGGTCGATGGGACCGCCCTTCTGGGGCACGAGCACATACTGGTAGTTGAAGAGTCCCTGCTTGAGGAAAAGGTCGGTTTCCCAGAATTGGTACTGCTCGTTGTAATGCAGCTTGGCCTCGGGCAGGATGTTCCAGTCAGTGAGCTGGCCGAAGACATAGACGTCGCCCTCGGTGAAGGGGAAGGGGCTTTTGAGGGTGAAGTGGGTGTGGACGTAGTCTTCGGAAAACTTGTTCTCCATATCGATGTTGTGGTAGTAGCAGCCGCCGTTGAGGGTGTTGCGGCTCTCGTACGCGCCGAAGGGGCGGGCGTCGTCCTGCACCACGTAGGCGTGGTTCTGGCGGTGGTTGAAGTTGATGCCCACGATGCGGTCGCCGTTGGTGCGGAGGGTGCGGGTGTCGAAGGTGCGGAACTCGGCGCCCCCGGGGAAGGTGTTGCGCCCGTCATCATAGTCGAAACTGTACTCGCCGGGGAAGCCCGAGCGGTAGGTGAGCCCGACGATGGCGTTGTCCCAGCGCCCGTTCTGTTGGATGGTGGCGTGCAGCGTCATTATGGGGTTGCGCACCGCGTAGGGGCCGCTGTTCACCACAAAGTCCACCTCTTGGTGCGTGAAGCGGTCGGCCACCACCGACGAGGCGTGCACCGAGCCCGTGACACCGGCTTGCACATCCTCGGTGACCATAAAGCGGCGTGTCAGGATGGGCTGATCGGGAGTGTCGTCATATACATATAATATATAGTTGCCCGACTTGGTGGGGCGCATCTGGTCATTGGGGATCGTCAGGTGGTACTGCATATAGTGCTCGATGGTGTTGAAGGAGTAGTCGTACGAGGAGATCTCGTCCTCCATAAAGCCCTCGATGTAGTCTATGGGGTTCATATCCGACAGCTGCCAGTCGTGGGTGCAGTGGAGGATGGTGTACTTCACATAGCGGGAGGTCTCCTCGAGGTCGTCGAAGTTGAGGGTGATTTCGCCGCCACCCAGCGAGATGATGGGCTTGTCTTGCAGATAACCTGCTGACAACGTGACACTACGGATGCCGTTTGCGTAGATGCGGTTGTCAAGTTGTATGTGGCTGATGTCGGGCTGGGCGCGCAACACCACGGCCAGCGCCAGAAGACAGAGGAGAGCAAAGGACCTTTTCATCGGCGTGTTATTTTTCGAACGGTGCAAAGATAGTTTTTTTTCGCGGTAGTTTAATATCAATATTGTAGAGACGGGGCGCGCCCCGTCTCTACTGCCACGCCAATCCATAAATTTCCATTTTTTTCCAAAAAGATGCGAAATTGGATATGCGATAAATGGGTTATCAACATCTGTTTTTCATATCTTTTATATTAAAATACAGATAATCAATATTTTAGTTTATTAAGAATAAATAGTTGGTATAATTGTCGGTTTATCAATATTTTAATGTTTATAAATTGAAAAGTACAAAAATTTCTCCATTTTTTTCCATATTGATAATCAGTTATTTATATCGATTTTTTAGATGTTAATAACTTTTTTATGTGAATTTATGGAAAGCGATAGGAAAATATAGTATTTTTGGCACGTTTTTTTGAAAAGTAATATGTCGAATCTCGCATACGGATATTGGGAAGTCTCCATAGAGAAAAGCGGTCGCGTGAAGCTGCCGACGGCGTTGCTGCGTGCATTGCCGGAGGACGAGCGCAAGGCTTTCTATGTGACGCACGGTTTCGGCGAACACATTATGCTCTGGTCGGAGAAGGCCTATCAGGAGCAGATGGAGTATCTCAACTCGCTCGACCGCAATCTGGTGCTGGTGAAGCGCTACCGCAATGCCTTTTTGCGCAACACCGCCTTCCTCGAGTGCGACGCGCAGGACCGCATCGTCATTCCCAAGCCATTGATGGAGCAGTACTCCATCCAGAAGGAGATAGTCTTGCTGCTCGACAACGGCAAGATTGAGATTTGGAACTGCCAGAAATACCACGAGATGTTTGATATGTCGCCTAAGGATCTGGAGGCGCTCAACGAGCAGATCCACCTTGGGCACTACAATGAGGAAAAGGAGGCGGCGGATGGAGTATCATAATCCGGTGCTGCTGCATCCTTCGGTGGACGCGTTGGTGACGAACCCTTCCGGCACGTATGTGGATGTGACCTTCGGGGGCGGCGGCCACTCCCGCGCCATCCTCGAGAAACTCTCTCCCGAGGGCCGCCTCGTGGCGTTCGACCAGGACGAGGAGAGCCAGGCCAACCTTATTGATGACCCCCGCTTCCAGTTCGTCCTCTCCAACTTCAAGAACCTGACGCGCTTTTTGCAATACCACAAGGCCTGGCCCGTGGATGGCATCCTGGCCGACCTGGGCATCTCTTCCCATCAGATTGACACGGCCGAACGCGGCTTCTCTTACAGCAAGGAGGGCCGTCTGGATATGCGGATGAATGCCGCGGCTGCCCTTTCGGCTCACGAGGTGGTGAATCAGTACGACGAGGCGCAGCTGGCCCGTCTGTTCTACACCTATGGCGAGTTGCACGAGGGGCGCCGGCTGGCTCAGCAAATCGTGCGTGCCCGCACCGAGCAGCCCATCGACACGACCCTGCAGCTGGCGGAGGCCCTCAAGCCCTCGCTGCCCAGAGGCCGTGAGAACAAGTACCTCTCCAAGATCTTCCAGGCCCTGCGCATCGAGGTGAACCACGAGATGGAGGTGCTGGAGTCGCTGCTGACGCAGCTCCCCGCCGCCCTCAAGACCGGCGGGCGCGTGGCCATCATCGCCTACCACTCGCTGGAAGACCGGATGGTGAAGAACTTCCTGCGTGCCGGCAACCTCGTCGGCGAGGTGGAGAAGGACTTCTTCGGCAACCCGCTCACCCCCTTCAAGGCCGTCACCCGCAAGGCTGTGGTGCCCGACGAGGATGAAATTATGACTAACCCGCGCGCCCGCAGCGCCAAGTTGCGTGTCGCCGAAAAGATAAATGTGCAACCCAATGGACTCGACCACTAATCGTACAGACAACAAAGAACGGAAGGAGAAGACTCCCCTGTTGCGGAGGGTGTTCGGTGGCGAGTTCCTGCTCAGCCAGCAGATGCGCCCCTGGTACCCGTATATCCTGTTTGTGCTGCTTTTAGCCGCCATCCTCGTGCTGAGCGAGCAGCGCGTCAACGAGAAAAAGCAGGAGATCAACCGCCTGGAGAACGAATACAAGGCCGAGCTCAGCCGCCTCAAGGCCAACAACCAGTTCATCCCCTACGAGGAGAACCAGCTGCTCAGCCAGAAGATGAAGGAACGCGGCTATGTGCTCGACGAGGAGCACAACTACACGATCCATATCCCGCGGCCCGAGAAGGAAAAACGCGGGCTGTTCCATTTCCTGAAACGCAAGAACAAGGATGTGGCCGCCGAGGTTCCGGAGAATGACCCCGAGGCGCCCGCCCCAGATCCTGAACAATAAACCGCCCAACCCCAAACCTGACACCTATGCAACCCCATAAAAAACCAGAAAAGACCCGAGGAATCCACGGCATCCGTATGACTGTGGTGTTTCTGGCTATGCTCCTGTTGGGCTTGGCCTGCTGCGTGCAGGTGCTGTACCTCTCCTTCTTCGAGAGGGGAGTGGCCTCCGGCACGGGCGGCGACTGCGTGGACACCACCGTCCCCGACTGGGACCCTGACAACGACACGGTGTGTCTCTGCTATGTGCGGGCCAACACCCTGCGTCCTGCCCGTGGCGAGATTTACGACGACCACGGCCGCCTGCTCGTGGGCAACTACAACGTGTTCGAGGTGGCTTTCGACGGCAAGCAGTTTGCCAAGGAGTACAGCGACCGCACCAAGTACACCGACGCTGAGGTGGACGATATGCTCAAGCACCTCGCCGCCGATTTCTATGAGCAGTTCAAGGACCGCTTCCCTAAACGTTCGGAGCAGTTCTACTATAACCTCTTTACCCGCAACTACAAGAACAAGCATTACGAAACTGTTTTCCCCGTGAATGTCTGGAACGAGCGGGCCTGGGTGTCGAGCATCGACACGGCGAGAATCAAGCACTTGCCCTATTTGACCCGCAAAATCAAGGACAAGAAGACCGGCGAGATTCTGAGGACCGTGCCCAACACCCGTTTCCTGAACTTTGTCACCTTCCCGGTGCGCATCAACCCTTACGGGGAGATGGCGCGAAGGACTCTTGGCGTGAGCCTCGATGACCGCAAGTTCGGGATGGAGGCCGAGATGGACGGCATCCTGGCCGGCGAGAAGGGCAGTAAGAAGTACCTGGAGCTGAACCACGCTGTGGTGCCTCTCAACGAGCGCATCGACCCGGTGGACGGCAAAAACATCCATACCACCCTCAATCTGGAAATCCAGAACGCCGTGCATAACGAGATGTCGCGCAAGCTGCAGGAACTCAATGCCGAGTGGGGTTGTGCCATCGTGATGGAGACCCGTACCGGCGAAATCAAGGCCATCACCAACCTGCGCCGTCAGGACAAGGACAATGCCGTATATGGCGAGACGATGGAGTACGCCCTCAACGCCAAGGTGGAGCCCGGCTCCACGTTCAAGTTGGCCTCTCTGCTGGCCTTCCTGGAGAAGATGCCTTCCGACACCGACCGCATCTATCCGATGTTCGTGCATACGTTCCGGTACCCGCTCAAGTCGGGCAATTTCCGCTCCTATTACAAGGCCGACAGCAAGGTGCGTGGCGAGGCGCTCGGCACGCCCAACGAGGTGTTCCAGCGCTCCTCCAACATCGGTATCGCCTCGATGATTTTCAAAGCCTACGACATCAAGGGGTTCGCCTCCTACCGGGCGCAGCTGGCCAAGTTCGGCTTCTTTGACACCATCCATACCCAAATGGGCGACCTGATGCCGGTGACGATCCGCAACGACGGCCGTTTCGACAACTACTATGCCGTCTGCTTCGGCGCAGGCTTCCATATTCCCGTGCTGCGCACGCTGATGTACTACAATGCCATTGCCAACGATGGCAAGATGATGAAGCCTCTGTTTGTGAAATACATCACCAACGATTATGACACCATCGAACGGTTCGAGCCGGAGGTGGTGATGGAGAAGATGGTCTCCGACCGCACGCTCCGCCTCGCCCGCGCCTACCTCGACAGTGTGGTGTGGGGCCGTTATGGCACGGGCCGTCACTACAAGGACCCCACCTGTCCGTTTGCGGGCAAGACCGGCACGCGCGACCTGTGGGACGAGAAGACGAAGAGCTGGATTTACGACCGCAACGCCGTCTCCTTCTGTGGCTACTTCCCGAAAGACAAGCCCAAATACACGATGATTATCTATATCTACGACGTGCCCCAACATAGTGAGGTGGCCGTGGATGTGTTCGGCAAAATCGCCCGCAGCATAATGAACAGCAATAACTTCAGTGCAATGCACAATGTCGAGGAATACGATGTGCAGCCGCTCGTGCTGAAGGCCCCGGTCAACAGGCGCCTGCTGAACCCGCTCTTCGCGTCGATGGGCTTCGACACGCTGCGGATGGAGAACGCGGGGCAGTTTATGACGGCACAAACCGACGACTCGCTGCGCTGTGTGCTGACCCGCCCGTTGGAGTTGACCGTGAGCAACGGCGTGCCCGATGTGCGGGGTATGATTGCCTCCGACGCTGTGGCGGTGCTGATGCGCGCCGGCTATCGTCCCGCTGTGAGGGGTCGAGGGGTTGTGACTCGCTATGAGGTGACCTCCGGCAAGACCGTGCAGCTTTACCTTGAACCTGTAAGATGACCTTGTAAGAACCCTATATACCGACCATTAACCTATTAAGATATCGCTATAAAATGAAACCATTAACCGATCTGTTGAAGAGCCTGAAACGCCACGAGTTGGTGGGCAGTGCGGAGCGTGATGTCACGGAGATTGTCTTCGACTCGCGCCGCATCGCCGCTTGTGTGGCCGAAGGCGGCACCCCGCTCTATGTGGCGCAGCGCGGCACCCAGACCGACGGGCACCGCTTCATACCGCAAGTGGTGGAAGCCGGTGGGCGCGTGATTGTGTGCGAGGATCTGCCTGGGGAGATATCCCCCGAGGTCACTTACGTGAAAGTGCCCGACAGCGCTCTGGCACTCGGCTGCCTGGCCAGCGCTTTCTATGGCGAGCCCAGCCGCAAGCTGAAACTCGTCGGCATCACCGGCACCAACGGCAAGACCACCACCGTGACGCTGCTGCATCGCCTCTTCACCCTGATGGGCCACAAGACGGGCCTGCTCTCCACCATCGTCAACCGGATTGGAGAGGAGGAGGTGCCCGCCACGCACACCACCCCCGATGCTGTGGAGCTCAACAGCCTGCTGGCACGTATGGTCGATGCCGGCTGCGAGTATTGCTTTATGGAGGTGAGTTCCCACGCCATCTGCCAACACCGCATCGCGGGACTCAACTTCACGGGCGCCATCTTCAGCAACATCACCCACGATCACCTTGACTTCCACAAGACGTTCAAAAACTATATCAATGCCAAGAAGGCCTTCTTCGACAAACTCCCCAAGACCGCTTTTGCCCTTACCAATGTGGACGACAAGAATGGAATGGTGATGGTGCAGAACTGTAAGGCCCGCATCTATACTTACAGTCTGCTGACCGCCGCCACCTTCAAGGGGCAGGTGCTCGACGACTCGTTCCGGGGCCTGCAGATGCGCATCAACAGCCGCGAGGTCTTCTTCAAGCTCTGCGGTCGTTTCAACGCCTACAACCTGCTGGCCATCTATGGCGCGGCGGTGCTGCTGGGCGCCGACGAGGATGAGGTGCTGATGCAGATGAGTGTGTTGGAGAGCGCCTCCGGCCGCTTCCAGCTCCTCTACCGCAAGGACGGTGCCACGGCCATTGTGGATTACGCACACACTCCGGACGCCCTCCAGAACGTGCTGGAGACCATCCGCGAGACCACCTGCAAGCGCACGGAGGTCATCACCGTGGTGGGCTGCGGCGGCGACCGCGACCGCACCAAGCGTCCCGAGATGGCCGCCATCGCCTGCAAATACAGCACTCGTGTGGTGCTTACGTCTGACAATCCGCGGACCGAGGAGCCCGCCGAGATTCTCAAGGAGATGCTTGCCGGCGTGCCCGAGAACAAGAAGAAGTCGCTTCTCGTCATCGAGAACCGCCGCGAGGCCATCAAGGCCGCCTGTATGCTGCTGCCCAAGGATGGCGTGCTGCTCGTGGCCGGCAAGGGGCACGAGACCTATCAGGAGATCAACCACGTGAAGCACCATTTCGACGATAGGGAAGAGGTGCGTAATTGTTTTGAAAATTAACCATTAACCTGTAAGCTATGTTATACTACCTTTTTGAATGGTTGCACAAATTAGGGATGCCGGGTTCAGGAATGTTCCGCTACATCTCCTTCCGGTCTGCGTTGGCGTTTGTGGTGGCCCTGGTCATCGTCATCTTCCTGGGCAAACCCTTCATATATCTCCTTCGCAAGAAGCAGATCGGCGAATCGGTGCGCGACCTGGGCCTGGCGGGCCAGTCGGCCAAGGCCGGCACCCCCACGATGGGCGGTCTCCTCATCATCACGGCCATTCTGGTGCCTGTGCTGCTGTTCTGCCAGTTGCACAACATCTATGTGCTGCTGATGATCTTCACCACGGTGTGGCTGGGTGCCCTGGGCTTCGCCGACGACTATATCAAGGTCTTCAAGAAGAACAAGGAGGGCCTCTCCCCGCGCAAGAAACTCATCGGCCAGATTGTGCTCGGCCTGATGGTGGGCGGTGTGATGTATTTCCATCCCGATGCGGTCATTTGTGAGAAGAACACCACCAAGGATGTGCTGACGCCCCTGGAGTCGGCGTTGCAGGTGGAGAACCAGGAGAACGCCGGCACCCCGCAGGTTTTCGGTGAGCCGCATCACTCCACCAAGACAACCATCCCCTTCTTCAAGAACCACGAGGCCGACTACAGCTCGCTGACCCGCTGGATGGGCGACAAGACCGGCAAATGGTCGTTCCTGCTGTTCATCCCCATCATCGTCTTCATCATCGCGGCGGTCTCCAACGGGGCCAACCTCACCGATGGCTTGGACGGGCTGGCGACGGGCACCACCTCAGTGATTGCCGTAGGCATCGCCATTTTGGCGTATGTGTCGGGTAATGTGGTGTTCGCCAGCTACTTGGATATAATGTACATACCCAATATCGGGGAGTTGGTGATTTTCGTGTCGGCAATGATCGGCGCCTGCCTGGGCTTCTATTGGTGGAACTGCTTCCCAGCCCAGATCTTTATGGGCGACACGGGGAGCCTGATGCTGGGCGGCATCGTGGCCGTGTCGTGCGTGATTATCCGCAAGGAGTTGCTGATTCCGATACTCTGCGGCATCTATCTCGCCCAGTCGGTGTCGGTGATTATGCAGGTTTCCTATTTCAAATACACCAAGAAAAAATATGGCGAGGGGCGCCGCATCTTCCTGATGGCCCCGCTGCACCACCATTTCCAGAAAAAGGGCATCGACGAGAACAAGATTGTGCAGCGCTACATCATCGTAGCCCTCCTGCTGGCCGTGCTTTCGGTGGTAACCCTCAAAATACGCTAATTTCTTACAGTCAACAATTTCATCATCTTATAAAACAACCATAAACCTATGCCTACCCAAAAGAGTAACAATTTCAGTCTTTTTGAGAAAGAGAGAGAAAAAGCCAACCCGATGGTGGCTACATTGGCCAACCATCTGGTCAACATCCGCAAGAAAAACATCGCCGCCTCGTTGTCCGACTTCGAGGGCAGCTCGCACAAGCTGGAGCGTGTGAAGACCATCAACACCATAGATTTCATTGATGACTCGCGAGCCACCAACGCCAACTCCGTCTGGTATGCCCTGCAGAGTATGACCAAACCGACGGTCTGGATCTGCGGCATCGACCAGGTGGAAAAGATTACGCAGGACCTGATCGACCAGGTGCTGAACCACGTGAAGGCCATCGTGTTGCAGGGCGTCTATAACAGCGATGTCTATAATTTCCTCTGCTCCTTGGATCTGCCCGTTTTCGTGGAGATGAACCTCGAGGATGCGGTGCGCCAGGCCTTCTATGCCTGCGACCGCAACTACGCGGTGCTCTTCTCGCCGGGCGTGAACGGAACGGCCCAGATGACCTACCGTCAGCGCGGCGACCTTTTCCAAGAGGCAGTGGGCCAACTGTAAAGCAATACCATTATGAATCCTGAAGTGAAAGTGAAACGCAATTGGTTCCGGGGCGACTCGGTCATCCTGATTCTGGTCGGGCTGTTGTCGCTGATATCCATTTTGTTGGTGTACAGCACCGAGGGCACGCGTGTGTTGACGCACATCGTGCACCTGGTATTCTGCTATGCGGGACTCGCCGTGTTCTATTTTCTGAACTACAAGAAGCTGATTTCCAACTTCTCCTTGTTGGGGTTGCTGCTGGCGGGTGTGCTGCTGGTTTGGACGATGGGCTCTTCCGCCGTGCGTGGCGTCACACTCTTCGGATTCGACTTGCAGACCTTCTATTTCATTGGATTCCTGATCATCATTTTCCTGTCAAACTACATCGGCCGCCGGTACGATGCAGGCCAGCAGGAGCTGGACAAGCAGCAGATGGTGTATGCCACGCTCGTGCTGTTGGGCTTCTGCGGGGGTATTGCCCTGCTGAATATGTCCACCGCCATCATCCTTTTCCTGACGGGCTTCGCGATGTTTTTCGTGGGCAACTTCAAGTGGAAAATGCTCTTGACCCTTGGCGGTTTAGTGACCGTAGTGGTGTTGGTGGTCACGTTGTTGGTGGCCACGGGCAAGCTCGACAACGTGGGCCGTATCTCCACGTTCGTCAACCGCTGGGAGTACTACTTCACGAAAAACAACCAGGAGGGTTATGGCGACCAGATGATCCTCTCGCGGGCGGCCATCGCCCGTTCGGGGCTGCATCCCGCGGGTCCGGGCCGCGGCATCATCAAGTACCGCCTTCCCGAAAACTCCACCGACTACGCCTACGCCTCATTGTTTGAGGAGACGGGGCTTGTGGTCGGCTTGTTTATCATATTCATCTATCTGACCATCTTTTACCGCGCGTGGCACATCGCCCGGAATTCCAGGTCGGCAATGGGATCGTTGCTGGCGTTTGGCATAGGTTTCTGGATGACGTGTCAGGCGTTTGTGCATATAGGGGTGAACTGTGAGCTGTTGCCAGCCACCGGTCAGACGCTGCCTTTCATCAGCACAGGCGGCGCCTCCCTCTTCGTTTCGGGCTGTGCTTTGGGAATGTTGCTGAGCGTGAGCAGGATAAACGAGGAGGAGAAAAACAAGGTGGATCCTCATTCGATGTTCATCAGGGGCGACTCGAGAGAGGGGTAGCAGAGAAGCTACTTGCCCGCTGAAAACACTCCCAACTTCCGTTGTCCGCACAGAAGTGCGGACGCACCAAAACTCCCCTTCTATTGTAGAAGGGGTGGCCGTAGGTCGGGGTAGTAATATAAAGAATATAAATACCTTGGCAGGAATAATATGACAATCATCCACAATTCTTGAAACAAGGATATCCCGTTAGCTACCTTTCTACAAATAAGGAACTATAATCCATATTAACTACCCTGCCCTTCGGGCACCCCTTCTGAAAATCAGAAGGGGAGTTGGCGCCTCGCGGCACTGCCGTGCCACGGGTGAAAAAGCGATGGGGAAACAATCTCCTTCGCTTTTACGGGTCAACAGCTATATCATAGCCAAAGCAAAATAAAGCGTGTGAAGGGATAAAAATCGAGGAATTTTTTGTATTTTTGCCGCCAAGATGTTCAATTCAAGGATATGTTTAACTATGCAAATCCCATAGAATTATGCAAAAAAAACTTTTACCTTTATTGTTTTTGCTGCTGCTGTGCTGTAGTAGTGAAGCGGTGTGGGGGCAGAATGACTCTGACACCCTTTATGATGTATATATTGGAGACATCGGTTTTAATGAGTCGAACGACAACATTACCGGGGATTTTATTACCGGACACGTTTCGTACAACTCCGACACGCATACTTTGACGTTGCAAGATGCGACTGTCTCGGGGAATATTGATTTCTGGAGACACTTTGTCAAATTGAAACTCATAGGCGATAATTACATTGATGGATTGTTTATAGGTCCCGACTCCTGTGCGATAATTGGCCCCGGATATTTAAGAGTGGGGAATGATACAGTTGGAACGGCCATAAATGCAGAAAGAACCACATTCCTGTTACTGGCAGGAAGGGCCACACTTGACATTGTGTCCAATCATTTGGGAATCAACACCTATTACGATTATGTGTTTGATGATTATTTTCATTTACCCTGTTTTCTCATAGACAGCAGTTCCTTGACAATCACGGCCCCCACCTGTTACAATCTCATCGATTGCTGGTGGCTGCACGGATGTCATATTGTGTCTCCTGCTGATGTGGATTATAATCCATACAATTATTCTTTTGAACAAGACGGGACTGCGATAACCCACTTGAATAATTATCTTGAGATTCAAGCAAATGTGACAGGCCTGCCCATTGTCAGCAGGCCAGAAGTGCGTGTTTATGGAGTTTCTGGAGGGATACGGGTATGTTCCGACAAAAAACCGGACCAAAATGTAGAGGTGATGAATATGTTAGGGCAAACCCTGTATTGCAGGCCTTTACAATGCGATGAGGACTTCATCCCCATTCGTTCGGGGATTTATATTGTTCGGGTAGGGAAAACGACCGAGAAGGTGATAGTAAGATAGCGGCAACGTGTCCCTGTTACCGGTGGGCGAGGGCGGCGGCGGTTCATCTGCGGTTGTTTTGGAGGTGGCGAAAACACGATTATTTTCCGTCTGTCAGGCAATATTGCCGAGAGAAAGTTTTAATTTATTCTCTATTCTTTGTTGATGTTTACATTTTCACGGCGCGCCTTTTAGTTTTACTTGTATTTTAGATGTAAACATCCAAAAAGGGGGGATGTTTACAAGATAAGATTTCTAAAATACAACATATGAAAAGTCAAAAATCCGGAATCTCGGAAATATCATATGATAAACAGGATTTGACAAATGAAATGGAGTCTAACGGCCCGATTTGTTTTTTTTTATTTAAATCAATAATCCAGTACATAATACAACTATCTTCGGAATATCCATACTCATATTTGTCATATATAGCAGGGACCGGATAATCCGGATTCCACTTAACTAATATCAAATTGCCAATCTTGGTGTATCCTGCGACTACGGGTGGAATTTCATAATTTCCATTATAGTCCAGTATATCTTTTCTTTGTGAATGGAAAAAGATTCTTTTTGATATTCTATGGCTGTCGGAATCATATAATGTAAGATGACAAAAAATCAAACAACTTATAAAAATAATTGAAATGATAATGCAAAATTTATTAATCACTTTTTTGTGTACCATGCTTAATGTTGTATTGTATTAGTGAGCGAATAGGGAGCTTTTGAGAGTTGCAGTGCCATACAAAAATATTGAATATGACTTTCCTTCCCCTGCTACTCGCCGACCTATTAGAGTTTGAATATTTCTCACAGTATTACCCCGCCATGGTTTCATGTCAAAATCATACCCGTCAGCATAGGCTCGGACTCCGTCATTTGGAGTCCTGATGAAAGTAAGGCTCCCATATACAAGCCTATCGTCTTTTGAACCACTAGTATAAATTAAATTATAATTATAATTCTCGCCAACTTTTGATTCTCCCAACGAACGGAATCCAGTCAAATCAATTTTTCGTAAATCAGCAAACAAAGGTTCTCCCTTACCATTTCTATACCACTCATTGGCTTCATTTAAGGTAATATATCCATCGTAATCAGGCCTGTTTTTTAATCCTTGATAATGCTCTTTAAATTTCTCTTTAGCTGCCTCATTTTTCAATGAAGATTCGCCTTGGTCTAGTTGTCGTGCAGTCTCAGGTGACATATTTTGCTTAAAATCAGACCGTTTTAAAAACAAGGCCTTTCCTTGAAGTCCATTGTCATCTGTCCCTAGGAAATTTCCATCCAAATCGTAAATTGGATTGATCTCTTCCCCATTCGAATCCACCAGCTTCACAGGGTTATCTGCACAATACACATATGGGCTCAAAGACGGATATTTCCCACTCATCGGATCGACGCTCAGCCAGATGCTCAAATCGCTGCTGTAATATCGTGCGCCAAAGTAAGACAGACCGGTTTCGGAGTCGCGTTCTTTTGCGGAGAAGGTGTGAGACCAATTAAGAATTAAGAATGGAGAATGAAGAATTGTTGTAGCGCTGTCACATCGTGGTGTGGATACGGCGGAAACGTGATGTGCGCCAAAATGTTGGTTGTTGCGTCCCTCATCCCCGTTAGGGGATGCATATCTGTAGCCGGGGGCGTCCCCGTATGCGGGCCAAATCCCCGTCAGGGGATTCATAAGATGGTATGTACGGCGGCGGTTCATCGGCGGTGGTTTTGGAGGTGGCGAAAATACGATTATTTTCCGTCTGTCAGGCGCCATCGCCAAGAAATAATCTTTCTTAATTCTCCATTCTCAATTCTTCATTCTTGTAGAAGGTTATCCGGCGGGTGCTTGACATTGCCATTACTGATGGTTTGACGAAGATGCTTCAAACGTCATCACGGATAGGGACGGTAAAAGGAAACCACAGCAGTGCTGTTTTATTGTGGTTTTGTTAGCTTGATGTCCGCGACGATGTTAATGCAGTTGAAATATCAACGCCTAATCAGTAAGAGTGTTTTCATTTTCTTTTTTAATGACAATTTGATTATTTCTGTATTGTTGTCGGTAAATCAGGACACCCATTATTAAAATTCAAGCAACCTGTTCGTTTATAAATGAAAAATTGTCCATAATTGTAATAACAATATGTCGTAGGAACATTATCCCTTATAGGCACATCTTCCTCTATAAAATATGTAATACTTACTTGTTGTTCTTTTATATAACAATTTAAGTACAGAGGAACTTCATTAAGCCAAATAATTTCTTTGTTTTTGTAATAAGAGATTCCTTTGATTGAATAATTTGATAAATACACATATGGAGATAAACAATCACCATTGATAATTTCTATTTTTTTTAATTGTTCCGATTCCATAGAAGAGGCAATGTATAAAAAATTTGTGTGACAAGAACCTCTTTGACAATCCGAATCCATAGCAAGAATTGTGTCCAATAAGGGTTCTAATAGCGACGAGGAATCTATTTGTACAATATAGGTTTTTAAAGTATTGCAGAATCTTGTTGACAATAAGTTATACTATACTTTATGACAAAAACAATTATTAATAATAGTCGAATTCTCATATCAATATTCTAATTTTTTTTAATTGGAATTACAACAGGTTTAAGAGGTATAACAACATCGGGAGTGCCGAAATCATAATCAGGCGTGGTATTCTTATCGTATGGAGTAAAAACGTCTCCTGCCGTTCTAATCATAAAAATTGTATTAGGGAACTTTTTGGCATAATCAACATCTGAACCGCTTGGAGATTTTTTGCCTGCATAATGATTATGAGCAGTTTTGAGGACTGTATAATCATCACAATTAAACAAGTTGGGGATGCTATATGTCTCACCTGCTTTCGCATTTTTATCTGAACCTATTAAATTATAAACATCTCCATTTTTATCCTGCACTAACGAGATGGAAAATTCAGCACCGTCATTTTCAACATTGTCAGATATAAAAGAGAACAAATCCATTGCATCTTGCGAATTGTTAATTTGCAAATAAGAAGAAACGTGTTTTTTGCCAAGATTAAATTGATTAGATACTACAATTCCTTCGAATTGGCAACTTTCTCCCGTTCTGCGACCGTTTTCGTCAACTTTATGGAAACTGTCAAAATCCGAAGGCCTAACCCAATTTAAATTACCCTCACCATCAAATTCATACTCATCTTCCCCGTTAGGATCAATGACTTTTATAGGGTTATTGCTACAATAAACATAGTTTGATTGATGGGGATATTTGTCACTCATCGGATCGACGCTGAGCCAGATGCTTAAATCGGAGGAATAATATCTTGAGCCAAAGTAAGATAACCCCGTTTCCGCGTCGCGTTCCTTTGCGGAGAAGGTGTGATAATCCGCAAAGAGCATCGGAATCGGGGAAACGGTATGTGTAAAGTGTTGGTTCATACACAATTGTTAGATGAGGCAAAAATAGTATTTTTTTTGATATGAAAAAAATGGCCATATTTGCGCCATGATATTTTTTCGGCAATCGCTTGAAAACACACGGATTCAAGGGTTTGCAGATGTCTGGACCGCGCCAGAACTGCGCCACGAGGGATGAAAACGCGGTTGAACGACAGAATATGACATTAATTTAATATATACTACCAACTATTTGCTCATCATTTTTTCCTATGGCAACACCTTTCATCGATTTCAGACCCGCGGAGGTCAAAAAGAACAAAGAGACCTACATCCTTTACTATGTGCTTGACCCCACCAGCGACAAACTCAAACGCATGCGCGTCCGCTGCAACCGTGTCAAGTGCCCCAGGGAAAGGAAGAGATACACGACCCTGCTCTGCGCGGAAATCAACAGGAAACTCTACAGCGGCTGGAACCCTCTCACCGGCGAGGAGTCCTCCGCCAAGAAGCGCCTCTCCATCGTGGAGGCGGCCGCGGACTTCGTCCGTGAGAAGGAGAAAGACCTCCGCAAGGACACCGTGCGCAGCTACAGGTCCAAACTGTCGTTCTTCACCGGATGGTGCGAGAAAACCGGCATATCGGACTGGCTCTGCGGACGCTTCACCAGCAGCCATGCGGCAGACATCCTCAACGAATATGATCACGGTGGGCGGAGCACCTACTCCTACAACAGCATGCTCCAGTTCCTGAAAAGCCTGTTCCGGTCGTTTGTCGCTGACGGGCTTGCCGCGTATAACCCGTTTGCCGCGTTCAAGGCGAAAAAGAGGGAGGCAAAGCAAAGGGTTACCATCCCGAAGCAGGACCGGCGGAGAATCCTCGACTATTTCCACAAACGCGGCATGAACGAATATGTCGCCATGATCCGGCTGTGTTTCAAATACCTTGTCCGGCCAAAAGAGATCCTCATGCTCCGGATTCGCGACATCGATTTCGACACAGGGCTCCTCCGCATCCCGCCGGAGGTGTCGAAGAACCATATTGAACGCATCATCGCGCTCGGCTATGATGTGATGAAGTATTTCCGTGAACTGACCGGGAAAGGATGTGCCGCGGATTCCTACATTTTCTCCACGGACTACAAGCCCGGGAACCGTCTCTATACCACGAAGAATATGTTTGCCACCTGGCAAAGGATGCGGGAGCGGCTCTCAATGCCCGACACCTACCACTTCTACTCCCTCAAGGACACGGGCATCACCGAGATGCTGGAGTCGGGGATGCCGTCCAAGTTCGTGAAGGACCTTGCCGGACACCACTCGCTGTCGATGACAGAGAGGTACCTGCACGTCTCCGACGCCAAGAGGATCCTGCAGGCGAACAGGGTGAGGTTCTGAACGACAAATCTTTTTTTTTGTACAGGGTACGCGAAACGGAAAAAAATACTATCTTTGCCGCAACAAATCATCAGGACCATGAAAATCTTTCCCCTCACGACCTTTCTTCTGCTTACGGCGTTCCTGTGCACCGCCCAAGTCCAGCGACCCACCGCGTGGCTGCGCGCTGACAGCGCATCGCTGAACGCCCCATCCTGGGCCGACGTGTCCGGCAACGGGCTTAACGCCGTGTCGTCGTCAGGTTCGATGCCAGACAGCTTCTCACGCATGAACTTCAACAAGTGCTTCGAAGTGGACGGCACGGAGACCTTCACCCAGCCGCTGGGCATCAACGACTCGCGGCAGTCGGATGTGATTGTGGTGTATGAGACGTACGACACCGCTGATGAGGACGCCCTGTGGCAGATTCGGCTCGACACCGTCAGGCGCATCGGGCAGACCACACGGCGCATCCTCAACGACAACGGGCAGGTCACTTACGACACGGCCAACCGCCTGAAGCCCGTCGTCAACTACCTGTCGCAGTCGTGGCGCAAGCCCGAAGTGTGCGCCCCCACGCTCACCCTCTGCGGGGCGGACTCGCTGACGCTGCACGGGCGCGTCGCCGAGGCCCTGTACTTCGACCGCCGTATCAGCGACACCGCCGTCATCCAGTGGATCAGCTACCTGGCCGTGAAATATGGCATCACCCTTGCGCAGACAGACTACCTTGACAGCCGCCGCAACGTGGTGTGGGACTACACCAATTACCCTGGCTACTGCGTCTCCATCGCAGGGATAGGGCGCGACGACTCGGTGGGGCTTTGTCAGAAACAGACATATTATGCTGACGGTCAGATCATCATTGGCATCAACCAGTTGGCGAACACCAACGAGGACAACGCCGCATTCATCGCAGACGGCGACTTCATCGTCTTCGGAATGGAAGGTGTCCTGCCTGCCGTCTCTGAAATCTACACGCAGAGCGGCGAGGCCTGCGAGGTCGTCGGGCGCAGCATGGCGCAGGTGACGGGTGATGCTCGCAACTACAGCACGTTCATCCTTCTGGACACCGCCGCCGTGCAGGACGGCGTCGCGCCTGTGCTCCTGATAGACCGCAGTGGCACGGGTGATTTCCCGGCAGGGGAAACAGAACAAGTGCAGCCGGCAGGCTTGGACAGCCTCGGACACTACATATACGGCAATGTGCACTGGGACACCGACCGGAGCGGGCGCGACTTCTTCTGCTTCGCCGTGACGATGCCGGACACTATGGGTACGCCGAAGGCGCTGGTGGCGGACGGAATCGGCGGTGACGAGGATGACGGGGATGTGCGCGTCCGCCTGTTGCCCAACCCCAACCACGGGAAATTCACTGTGGAGACAGAGTACCCCGAGGCGCAGGACGTGGTCGTGAGCGTGTATGACGCGGACGGGAAACTGCTGCTCACGATGACGGGCAGGGGGCAGCGCAGCTACCGTTTCGAGGGCCGGGTAGCGCACGCGGGGCACTACCTTATTGACATCGCCTCCCCTTCCGAACGCAAGACCCTCAAGATGGTGGTCAACTAACCACGCGATATCACATAAAAATCAGGCATAAACCAACAAGAGAAGCATTATTATGAAACAATATCTACCCACCATAATCGCGGTCCTGGCTGCCATCAATCTCGCCTTGTTTTCCATTGAAACGGCGGACAACCCGCATTCGGGCCGTTCCGGCAGGACATACAGCTACAATCCCGCCCCAAATGCTTGGAATGGTATGCAGTCCGTGGTTCAAGGAGACAGTGCAGGCAGTGTCATTGTTCCTCTGACAGAGGTAGCCGCCACAACAGAAAGTCTCTCCACTATGCCTGCCGAAGGCTCCCCCTTGAGCGCACCGCCCGCCCTGCTGGAGACAAGCGCGATGGCGGAACTTACGCCTGTGCAGCTGCCGCCGCTGGACGCGGGAATGGTGAATGTGACGGGCGTTGCCAATGATGAATTGAGAATGAGGGACGAGGAATCGGAGGGAGAAAATCAAAGGGTGGCGGGCGGCTACCGTATAGCTGTACCCGTTGCGGGTTCCGAATACCGGATTGCCTTGCCTTACGACCCCTCGCTGCTGCCGCAGGGCTTCACCGAGGAGGATATACAGACATACGTCTATGACAGGCAGCACCACCGTTGGGCGGCCATCCAGCGCGATTCCGTGAACGAGGCGGAGCTGCTGGTCTGTTCGCGGTTCAGGCCGTGGGAGAAGGGGCTGCCCCGCACGCGGAATGATATGGTCAACCCGCAGGACGTCCTTTCGCTTGCACAAGATATGGTGTCATTCGCCTCGCAAGGTGATGGCGGCGGCGACTCCCCGCTGGACTTCATTAACGCGGTGCTGAAGACCCCGGAGATGCCGGAGACCTCGGCCTACACGCCCACGAGCATCAAGGAGCTGAAGGCTGCCGACCCGCTGGAGGGGCTGACGCTGATACAGCCGCCCACGGCCAACAACAGCGGCACGGCCAACCTGAGCTACCCGATCGAAATCCCCGCCGGGCGGCAGGGCATGCAGCCAAATCTCACGCTGACCTACAGCAGCAGCGGCGGCAACGGCTGGCTGGGCGTGGGCTGGGACATCCCCATCCCCTCCATCACCGTGGAAACGAGATGGGGCGTGCCGAGATATGACCAGGGCAAGGAAAGCGAGGTGTACGTGTATGAAGGCGAACAGTTGGTGACCAAAAACGGGAACGGCACTTTCCGCGAGATGCCGCACCGCACCAACCAATGGACGGACAGAAGCGCCCTCGGTAATGAGGAGCAGTTCTTCCCTCGCAAAAACGAGGCCTTCGACAGCATCGTGCGCCATGGCAGCAGTCCCGACAGTTATTGGTGGACGGTGACGCACAAGAACGGCGTGACGGACTACTACGGCAAGTACGCCTCGGATAATAGCGTGAACAACAACTGCGTGCTGCGAGCTGGTGCAAGCAATTATACAGGTCCGATAGCGCATTGGGCACTGGCCGAGAGCGTGGATCCAGATGGTAACAGTGTTCGCTACTATTACAGCATAGAGTATTACGACTATATTGCAGGCGGTAGAAGCAGCACTCCGGGCAGGCAGATATACATTGACACCATATTCTATACGGCAAAAGGCGACGATTTTGGTAAATACAAAATCATGTTTACCAGAAAACTTGAAAAGAGTGACGTTTCCATTGTGGCAAACAGGGGCTTCAAGGAGGTGACGGCTTCCCTTCTTTGCAATATTGCCGTCTGTTTTAACGACAGAGCAATACGTCACTATTTTTTCAAGACGGAAGGCGGCAGGGTGAGCAACTACAAAACCCGCCTCACGGATGTCGTGCAATTGTACAAATCTTCTGTCGGGGCACTCCCTTGCAGCTATATAAAGGAACTTGGTGTTTCCGACACTGTCATTACCACACATTTTGAATATTATGACCTGCCAGAAGCGGACAGCATGTTCAGCGACACCGTGTTGCTGCCCCTGACCGATGATGAAGTGAAGTCCACTTTCATCACCAGTGGCGGTGCATTGGCCAAGGCAACGGCATTGGGCGGCACACGGGGGAAGAGCTGGAATATCGGGGGTACGGCGACCTTGGGCGGTGGACCTGTGGTCCCGCTGACAACAATCAGTGTGGGCGGCAATTTCAACTATAGCCGTTCCAAAAGCGAGGGAGCCCTCACCCTCATAGACCTTGACGGGGATGGTCTGGCCGACAAGGTCTATAAGAAAGGAAAGAAAATATACTACCGTCGGCATATTGCCGAGTCGGAATACCGTTTCCACTACGACACGCAGGAACACGAGCTTATGGATTACTCTAACCCGTTGAATCCACAAGGTATCAGGGATTTTCTGTCTGAGGTGAGCAGTACAAGCACATGGGGACTGCAGCTCTCTGTGGGATTGGCCTACAGTGGCAGCTGGCCAACAACGAAGTCCACCACATCCGTTTATTTTGCGGATGTGAACGCCGATGGCCTGCCCGATTTGGTCACAGACGACGGGGTTCTGTTCAATGTTACAGAGCGGGACGGAATTGTGAAGTTCCGCAACTACTACACTATAGCCTCCGAAAACTCCGGTACAGGCAACGACAGTTCCTTTGTCTACACATCCACAGACACCTGCGGCGGGATTATATTCAACGGGGAAGTAAGTGACAGCATCGTGTGTCAGACAGAGTGGATCTTGGACACAGTGTTCATTCTGAAGATCAACCAGGATTCCGACGAAGTTTACGCTGTCCTATGTCTTGCCGACTCTCTTGAGAGAACGGGGCATTACAGGTGCAGTTACACATATTACCAGGATTATCCCGACCAGATACAACAGATAGCTGTATACAGAAGCGGGATCTTGTCCTGTACGCTGTTCTCCAGTCCCCTCTCTGCTTCCGGCCTGCTGGAGCAAGACCCTGATTTGGAAACAGTCCGGGTGTGGGTGGCTCCCAAAGACGGTACTGTCATGGTGACTTCGAACATATGTCTCGTACAAGACAGCTCCGTCAGCAGGCAACAGTCGAAGACATGCGACGGGGTGTCCTACGCCATCCAGCACAGCAACATGATCGCTGCATGCCTGAACCACACGCTCACCCCTTCCACCCCCTCCAACACTTTCATCCTGGACACTGGTCACATCGGAGCGTCTGACTATTCCCCGCATTTTTCAACAAGGACAGCGTCAGTTAAAAAGAACGACCTTCTCCTTTTCCGGCTCATCTCCGGGGACAACCACGACTTCGACAATGTGGATTGGCATCAAACCATACTATATTTGAACGGAGGTGAAATGTACGACTCCCGCGACGACTATCTGGTGTCGGGGAACAAGTGCTTCGGGGCAGGCAAACCGGACCCTGCCGGGAACAACAGGATGGACATCTCGTTTAAAATCAGCACGGGAGCCCTGTATTCCAATTCCTTTTCTCCAAAAGCCAAGCTGAGAGTGGAAATAGTGGACACTGCCGGCCATGTGTGCTCCTCATGCAAGCAATCTACCACGTTGGAGAACGAGATGTCCAATGTCCCATGGACCCCTTTCTCCAGCTATCACGTCCCGGAGAACCATCATGTCAGGATATATGTGGAATGTAATGACCATGACTTTCCGTGGAGCCGTGTGCACATTACACCCCATATAGGCTATTATGTGCATAACGGCAGCAGAACGGACACCGTCGAGTGCTATCCACCTGTGGACATGAGGATTGAGAACTATGAAAATACCGTCATTGATTCCGTTTATCATCGCCTTTTCGGTCCGTTGTACAAAGGATGGGGGCAGTTTGCCTACCATAACAACGACACGCTGTCCGATGGCACAATCATCCATGACGACATAGTCCGCCTTGAACGGCTTGTAGCCGACTGGGACAACTATCCGGATAAAAAAAACAAGGCAAACAAGAGAAGACAAAAAATAGAAAGTTTCGATATGGTGGACAAGGACAGCACTCAAGTCAGGGAGAGCTCGGAAATGCTGGAGACACTGTCTGTTGATTCCCTGTACAGCCCGGTTTCCCTGAAGACCAGCTGGGTGGAGATGGACCCCGATTTCCGGCATCAAGCATGGGTGGGTTATGGAAACATAAACTTTGTGACGAAAAACACAATGTGCAACACGCGGATGCCGGGCTATTACACCGACACCAACACCGTGGACATCGAGGAATACGACCACCCTGTCCCCATAGTGGCGGGTTACGAAGTGAAGACTGTGCGCAAGCAGAACTACTCGAAAATGAAAAACCACTCTCTGAGCCTGTCTGCCCCGATGGTGCCGTTCTCGGCGGGCACATCCGTTTCAAAGGGCTACAATCTGATTGTCACCGACTACATGGACATGAACGGAGACCGCTATCCTGACATTGTAGGTCCATCGCGGGTCCAGTATTCGAAGCCCTGGGGCGGTATCGGGGAAGTGAGGGAAGTAGGGATCTTCGACAACGGGGTGACCCGCTCCGAGACGATGTCGAATGGGATGAATTTCGGCGGCAGTTACGAGATACCGTCAAGAGGCACGTCCAACAACCCCAAAAACTCCAAGATCAGTTTCAATGGCTCAGGTAATGCCGGATCCTCGCTTGGTGGTGGCAGTGACAGGACTTCCATGACCTGGATGGACATAAACGGGGACGGTCTTCCGGACCAAGTGGTTGAAAAGGACAACACTATTGAGGTGTCTCTGAACACTGGATACGGGGTGCTGGACAAGGATGTTTTGTACATCAGCGGAATCCGAAACGGCGAAAGTATGAACTGGGGACTCAACATAGGCGGCAGCTTTAATATCGGCCAGGCCAGCATCGGCGGCGGGTTGGGTGTCAATTTCTCTATGAACGAAACCAAACGGGTGCTCATGGACTTCAACGGCGACGGATGGCCTGATATCGTGGAAAATCCTAATGGGGTTATAAAAGTCAGATACAACTGCGGAAACGGCAGCTGGAGTTCGCCTGAATATTTTAACGGACTTCCCGACATCAGCTTCGGGCGCTCTTTCAGCGAGTCGGCAGACGTGTCTGTCACGCTTGGCTTCACTTTCTTCTCTGTCCTCAAAGTGTGTGTGGGCTTGTCAGGGTCCCCCTACAGCCGCACGTTCAGCAAGGACAGCGTCCAACTCACCGATGTCAACGGGGATGGCTATATAGATTATGTCACCTCCAAGAATGAGGGAAGCATGACCGTACGCTACAACCAGTCCGGCAAGACCAACCTGCTGCGCAAGGTCACCAACTTCACGGGAAGCACCATTGAACTGGACTATGACATGCCGGCGGCATGTTACGACAAGCCACAGCGCAGCTGGAACCTTGCCAGTGTGGAGACACGCAACAATGTTGACACCTGTCCTGTTGGCGGAAACCGAACCCACACCACGTTTAGGTACGAATATCCGAACTATAACCGTTACGAACGCATGGACTACGGCTACCGGCGTGTTATATCTTGCCTGCATGATACGGAAAACAATGACAGCCTCTACCGATACACTATAGAGGACTACAACAACCAGAACTTTGCCAAACGCGGACGCAAGACCAGAGACTGCGTGTATGATGCCTCCGGGGCACCCTATGTGGAGCACATTTTTGGCGACACGCTGTACGATTATGCCGGGAACGTGGTGTCGGATGACGGCTGCGCCCGCACTGACATATATGTAAAAAAAGAGGTTGACATCACCAACTGGTACGAGGGGAATGCGACCCCGCAAATCACCTCCATGGTGGAACGGGAGTACGACCGATACCGCAATGTGACGAAATACGTCCATTATGGCAACACAGGCTGCAGGGACGAATGGTTCCGTGCGGAAATCAGCTATGCACCGAATATGCCGCACAACATGGTGTCCCTTCCCACAAGCATGGAGGTGTACAGTCATGGCGACAGCCTGCTGCAGAAAAGGACGGCTGTGTATAATCCGTACAACGGCAAGATGGAGACATTGTGTCTGCACAACAATTTGGACATAACCCGATATGATTTCGGCTACGACTCGTACGGCAACATGGATTCTGCAACTATGCCGGCCAATGCCTCGGGGCAGCGGCTTGCCATGCAGTACCAGTATGACACCATTGTGCGTTCCTATCCTGTGCGGGTGGACAACATATCCCTGGGCTATTATTCCACTACTGAATACGACTACCGCTTTGGCAAGCCGACCAAGACCACGGACATCAACGGCTACGAGATGTGGTACGGGTATGACAGTCTTGGCAGGATGGTGACCGTGACCGCTCCCTACGAGCAGGGGACAGCACCCTATACCATACGGATGGAATATCACCCGCACAATTTCAGGAAAATGGACGTGTGGACCAACAGCCCCAACCCGTACTCCTACGCCTGCACATTCCACTATGACCGCCAACATCCTGGCAATCCCATCCGAACCACGCTTGTCACAGACGGCTTGGGACGCCTGCTGCAGACCAAGAAGGACGCGGAAATTGGCGGGCAGGAAGTGAGCCTCGTGACAGGCAAGGTGGTGTACGACTGTTTCGGCAGGACCGTGACGCAATATCATCCGTTCGCGGAGGACAAAGCCCTGTACGCTTTGTACAACGACTCAGTCACCACGGGTACGGGAACCGTCACTGAATATGACATTCTGGACAGACAGACCCGCATAGAGCTCCCCACTCATGAGATGACGGAGATGGAATATGGCTTCGACACACTGGGCGGGGAAACGCTGTTCTCCACAATCACCACGGACGCCATGGGCAACAGCGTGCAGATTCTGAAGGGAACGCTCGGGCAGCAGCTCAAGCAGACAGCACCATACAACACGGTGACGCTTTTCGAATACAACTGCCTGGGACAGTTGACAAAGAGCACCGATCCCGACGGTTTTGAGACCCGCTACGAGTACGATATGCTGGGCCGGACGACACACCGTACCCATCCCGACGCGGGTGACGACTATTATGTGTATGATCCCGCAGGCAACATCGTGCAGCACATCAACGGCAATGGGCGGACGGCGGATTACACTTACTTTTATAATCTGCTGACTAGGGTATCATATCCAGGCGACACGGCAAGCAATGTGCGTTACATTTACGGAGGGCCTGGAGCGGATCATAACGCGGTCGGTCGTGTGCTTCTCCAGGAGGACGCTTCCGGCTGGCAGGCTTTTTCTTACGGCAAGCTGGGCGAGGTTACCGAAAATATCCGTACTTTTGTGTTTCCTTTTGAAACGCAACCCATGACCCTCGCGATGTCTTTCCAGTACGACAGTTGGAACAGGATACAGGAGATGATCTATCCTGACGGGGAGACGGTGAGCTATGCCTACGACCGCGGCGGTATGCTCAAGAGTGTCACGGGCGAGAAGAACGAAGTGATATTTAATTATATCGACAGCATCCGCTACAATGAGTTCGGATTGAAGGAATCCGTCTTTTATGGCAACGGCTCGCATGCGGAATACAGTTACGACCTGCTGATGCGCCTCTCGCACCTATACAGCGAAAACGGGATGGGCGAACCGATGCAGGACATCGACTACACTTATGACGCTGTGGGAAACATCACCGACATTGCCAACAATGCCAGTATGCTGTCCAATGGTCTGGGCGGGGAGTACTGGGGCCACCACGACTACGACGACCTGTACCGGCTGGAGCACTCCGAAGGCGAATGGGGGACAGGGACAGATCCGCTGCGGTACGACCTGAATATGGGGTACCATAGCAACGGTCGGATACAATATAAAACACTATCAGCCAATGTTTTGTCTTTTAAGTGCGATACCACGCACATTGACTATGACAACCTGTATAGTTACCAGGCGGGATGCAGCAGGTTGCGTGAGGTTTTGTCTTTGGTGGACACCGACCGCCGGCAGGTCTTCAACTGGGACAATGCCGGCAATATGGTGGCGCACGGAGGGTATGCCGACGATTGCACCCGAAACCTCTGCTGGGACGGGGAAAACCGCCTTGTGGGCTTTTCCGACTGCCGGAACGCTGGTTTCTACCAATATGATGCAAACGGCGAGCGAATCTACAAATTGACGGGGCAGCACACATACCAGAACATCGGAGGCGAGTGGCACAGCTACATGCTGTTGGACAATCCCACGCTGTACGCCTCGCCTTATTTAGTGGCCACGCCGCAGGGCTACACCAAGCACTACTATGCGGAGAACGAGCGCATAGCCAGCAAGATAGGCAGCGGCGGGTTGGAATCTCTGTGCCGGGTGATGAACATTGTCGAAATGCCTGAGGAACCTGGGGAACCATACAATCCGGGGTTTATTATAATCCCTGTCGATGGCGGCGGAGAAGTGGAACCCATAGGTGAAAATCCTATAGAAGAGGGGGATCAGGTGCAGTCCGCCGTGTCTTTTGCCTTGAATTGGGGAATAACGGACTGCATGGATGGTGATGAGCCCTTTGGGCATAAGCGTGCGCTGGCACTCCTGCAAGTGAAGGAAGTGATGAATTGTGTGGGGGCGTCATATACGGAAGGCGAAAACCTGCTGAACCTCTATGAGTGGGAGAACGAACACGATGGCGAACCCGAATGTTACTGGTACCACCCCGACCACTTGGGAAGTTCATCCTGGATTACGGATTCTGCGGGCCGCGCTGTCCAGCACCTGCACTATTTGCCTTGGGGCGAGGACTTCGTGGACCAGCGTACCACGAACTGGTCCGCCCTTCACACCTTCTCCGCCAAAGAACGCGACGCAGAAACTGGCCTATCTTACTTTGGTTCACGCTATTATAGTAGTGATTTGAGCATCTGGCTGAGCGTGGACCCGATGAGTGACAAATATCCGTCGCTGAGTCCGTATGTGTATTGCGCTAACAACCCGATTAAGTTGGTGGACCCGAATGGGGAAAAGGTAAAAACCACTCTTGCTTTCCAAAATTCTGCATACAACCAAGTGTTTCAGAATTTAGCCGAAACCAATACGACATACCAGCGAATAATCTCCAAATATCAAGACAACAACCACGATTTCATCCTTGACTATAGCACGGAACTGACAAGCAAAGCGGGCTCTAACCAGATGTCATATACAATTAAAGCGGGGAAGATTACCTATACTAAAGCCAATTCGAAATATTATAGACCAAATGGAGGAGACCAATGTGAGATTGCTATGGTAAAAACGTTACTTCATGAGGCTGTCCATGCTGAGGACGGGCTGTCTCGAAGGCCCCCCCCTTCGCATAATGGCTTCGACCAATCTTCTGTTTTATCAGGTTTAATAGAGTATAATTCCACATACAACTTGGGCTATTCGACGGAGGAATTGGAAATATTATCGTGGTCGGGATTAGAAGAATCTAAGGAATATAAGGATTTTATTGAACATAGAGCTACGATAAATAATCGCACCTTTGAAGAAGAAAAAAACTATGTCGAAACTGCAAACACCTTGCTAATATATGGAGGGAGTTTGGATGATTAACAAGAGAAGAAATGGTTAAAAAAATAGCATTACTGTTTGGTATTATGAGTTGTTGTTTGGGTGTCTCACGGGCTCAATTTGATAGTTGTTACGAATTCAAATGTGATTATCTTGACGAGATTTATAAATGCCCTATAAGATGGTGTGATGACACATTGTTCGTGGCAGCCAACTTGTTTTATGACATAAATGCATCACGTGAAGTCTTCTTTTCTTTTGAGAATAATTGCGTGTATTTGAGTGTCGATGGGCAAAAAGGGCTTTTCTTCGGCGACTCTGCCATTGGAAATTGGAATTTGACAAAAGAAGAGTGGCAAAGATTTACAGTAAGATGGGATAGTACATTTTGTGTTATTGAAAACGATACGGTATTTAAATTTGAATTTGCACCTTATTATACAGAGATAAACCCTTATGTTGGAGAAGATGATGTAGAAATGTTTCAACTCTATTATGATATGACGTACTATTACTGGACCCGTGCGAATGGAATAATTGCCATAAAGGGAGATTGGCTATTCGTGAGACGTGGTTTTGAATCATATAAAGATTGTTTGAAAACAATCTGGTGATTTGTATGATGCTCCCACAATTTCGAGTACCAAGCCAATTCTCAAAAATCGTATTTTCGCCACTTCCAAAATTACCGCCGATGAATCGTTGCCGACTAGATTGTCAAATGAATCCCCTCACGGGGATTTGGCCCGCGTGCGGGGACGCCATCAGCTACAGATATGCATCCCCTGACGGGGATGCGGGACACAACAACCAACATCTTGGCGCACATCATGTTTCCGCCGCAACGCCGCCACGATGTGACGACGCTACCACAATTCTTCATTCTCCATTCTTAATTCTTAATTGGACTCACACCTTCTCCGCAAAAGAACGCGACTTGGAAACCGGCCTATCTTATTTTGGCGCACGATATTACAGCTCCGATTTGAGCATCTGGTTGAGCGTCGATCCGATGAGTGACAAATATCCGTCTCTGAGCCCGTATGTGTATTGCGCGGACAACCCGGTGAAACTGGTGGACATTGACGGTTGCGATTGGGTTTTGTCTACAGGAAATAAAGTATATTGGTATGCAGGAGACAAGGGGGATAGAAGCACGTTATTACACACATATAATGCGTCATCTGGAAATTACGATAAAGATAATGATTATAGACAGGCTCAATATCAGAATTTACGAGATAAAGGACCTACTCCAGAAGGAGAGTACTTTATAAATTTAGTGCCAGATCCTGAGAGGTCTGCAAAAAGAGGAAAAGATGGGAATTTTTTAAGAAGTGGTGTTGGTGGAATAGAACAGTTGGTTTTCGAGGTAAATGGCATTAAGTGCTATTACCCAGCATGGGGGAAGCAACGCGCATTATTACAACCTGTAAAAGTAACAGGAGCGACTTCAGCTGAAAGAGATAACAACTCATACTATATGCATGATTCTGAGAAATGCTTTACACATGGTTGTACCGAGGTAGAATCGGGATTTTTTGAGCAACTCAAAACCTATCGTGACGAGGGTAACGAAAAAATAGATGTTGTAATTGAATATCCTAATGCTCAACATAGAACAACAAGTTGTAAAACAAATAGTGATGAATAACATTAATAAAGATGAATAACATTAATAAAATATTGCTTGCTATAATAATATTGCTACAGAATACAGTTTTTGCACAAGTTTGCGAATGTCTAAAGGTTACCAGCATTAAGGACTGTTATAATGCTTATAATGACTGTATAACTTTCAATGTTACGAATAAATGCGATTCAACCATTGAATGTATAATAAGAGTGCAAGAATATCGGTATGCAGATAGTTCTTGGTTTGAGTCGTGGTCAGATATCTACTTGAAAAAAATAACTGTCTGCAAACCTGGAGCCCCTATTGTGACTATTCCAGTTGATTCATCAATAGCAAGACAATGGTGTCCTATAGATTGTATTGACTATTTTGGTAGAAAATGGGTTGAGGAGAAGATTAGAGGACAGGAAGAGAATAAGGTGAGATTATGCCGATTTGCTTTTTATATATTTCATGCTGACAAATGGAAGGAAGAGAAAACCCCTTTTTATTGCTCAGAGCCGTTCCGTGTTATTATCACCCAGTAAGAAGGATGTTATAAGATAATAATTGTTGTTTTACGATTATTGTTACGGAGTGGAAATTAATTCTTAAATAACGAGAAGGTAATCTGTAAAAAAATGAAAGTTAGATTCTAAAGTTGTTTATGGCGTCTCCATCAACGTGTCCCTGTTACCGGTGGGCGAGGGCGGCGGCGCCGAGAATGGCCACGTCGTTCTGGGCCAGTTGCGAAAGTTGGATTTTGATTTTCCCTTTGTACAGAAACAGCAGATTCTCTTCGAAATAGTGGCGCAGGGGTCCCATCAGCGCTTCGCCGGCGCGAGTGGGGCCGCCCATCAGGAAAATGGCTTCCGGCTCCGAGAAGGCGGCGGCATTGGCCAAGGCCACTCCCAGCCAGCGGGCGGTGGTGTCGTAGGCCTCCACGGCCACGGGATCACCCTGCAGGGCGGATTCCCCCACATACTTGCAGGAGAGATCTTCCGGGACGGTTTGGCCGGGATGCTTCTTCAGCAGTGCTTCGCGGTAGTTCTGGCAGATGCCTCGTGCAGAGGCGTACATTTCAATGCAGCCCTGCCGTCCGCAACTGCACGGCCGGCCTCCGGGAACCACAATGGCGTGCCCCAGTTCACCAGCCATCCCGTGGGCTCCGTGCAGCAGCTTCCCGTCGATGACGATGCCGCTGCCCACGCCCGTTCCTAAGGTGAGCATTATGAAATGCCGCATACCTTTGGCCCCGCCATACACCATCTCGCCCACAGCGGCGGCGTTGGCGTCATTGTCCAACTGCACCGGCACGCCAAAACGGGCCCCTAAATAGTCGCCTAACGGTATGGCGGTCTTGATGCGCAGGTTGGCGGTGTTGGCCTCGATGCTGACGGTGTGCGGATTGCCGTTGGGGGCGCCGATACCGATGCCCTGCAGCTGCGCAATGTTATTTTCCGACAACAGTTGCTGAATCAGGGTGGCTATAGCCTCCATATACGTTTCTGCAGTGTTGTAACGGTCGGTGGGTATGCTGCTGCGGCCCACGATGAGGCCGTCGTCGCGCACGATGCCGATGTCGGTGTTGGTACCTCCGATGTCAATGCCGATGGTGTAGGTGTTCATAGGGCTGAGGTTTTAGCGTTTGATATGCTGTTGGTTGAGGGCGGCGCGGTAGCGGGCTGCGTTGCGGGCGTGCTCGGCGGCGCTGGCCGTGAAGTTGTGATAGCCCGACAAATCCTCCTTGGCGCACATATAGAGGTAGTTGTGGTGCGTGTAGTGCAGCACCGAGTCCATCGTGGAGCCCTCCGGTATGCGGATGGGACCGGGAGGGAGCCCCCGGTATTTGTAGGTGTTGTAGGGCGAGTCCACCGTGAGGTCGGCGTTGAGGATGCGCTTGCGGGCGAAGTCGCCGAGAGCGAACTTGACGGTCGGGTCGGCCTGCAGCAGCATATCCTTGTGCAGCCGGTTCATATAGAGCCCGGCGATGATGGCCTTTTCTTTGGGCCGGTGGTTCTCCTCCTCCACAATGGAGGCCAAGGTGGCCACCTCCACTGGCGTCAGCCCGATGGCCTTAGCCTGCGATTGACGCTGGTCGTTCCAGAACTGCCGGTAGAATTCGTACATTCGCTCCACAAACCCTTTGGCGGTGATGTCGTAGTAGATATCGTAGGTGTTGGGGATGAAAAGGGCGGGCAGAGTGGCCCTGTTGAATCCCATACTGCCGATGAAGGCACTGTCGGCGAGGCACGCGGCCAACTCTTCCGGCGTGAAGAAGAAACGGTTGCCCACCTTCTCGACAAACTGGTCGATGGTGCGCACATTGTTGAAGGCAAAGCGCACGGGGTAGTGCTGTCCGCGCCGCAGGAGCCGCACCAGCTCGATGTTGCTGCAGTTGGCGGGGATGGTGTAGCGACCAGGCCGCACGGTCTTGAAGCGCATCCACTGCGCGGTGCGGTCGAAGGTGCGCTCGTTGCGGAGCACGTTGTGGGCCCGCAGCGAGTCCTTCATCTGCTCGTAGGTGGCCTCGTGCGGCAGGGTGACCTTGACCTCGCTGCCGTTGCCGGTGTTGGGCCCGAACAGGGCGTATGCCCCGTAGGCGGCCACGGCAATGACGATGCCGCAGAGTATGAGCAGGGCCAGGAAAATCTTCTTTTTCATATTCGGTTAGAAGAGGCGTTTGATGATACGGAGATAGTGGGTGTATTGGCCGCTGGCGGCGTGGAAGATGCCCGTGTCGTCGAGGGTGTTGATCTGCACGTGGCCGGAGGCGTGGATGATCTGGCGGTGGCCGCATACGATGCCCACGTGGATGATGCGTCCCTCCTCGTTGCCGAAGAAGGCGAGGTCGCCGATCCGGGCCTCATCGGCGAAATCCACCGGGGTGCCGAGTTCCACCTGCTGGGAGGCGTCGCGCGGCAGCTCGATGCCGATGCTGCGCATCACGATCTGGGAGAACCCGGAGCAGTCGATGCCGGCTGGGGTGCGCCCGCCCCAAAGGTAAGGGGCGTTGAGGTATTGCAGGGCGAAGGCCAACAGCTGCTCCTGCTTCTCCGACAATCCCTCGTGGTGCGGTATGGTCTGCAGAGTTTCCGGCTCCACTACATACTGGCGACCGGCCAGCGTGAAGGTGCCCTCTTTGGGTTCGGGATATTGGGCGCCGATGCAGAGCGGGGTGGGGATGTGGCTCTCCTTGTCGCGCACAAACTGGAAGAGGGTGCGCACCAGATGGCGGGGCGCTGACTGGTAGGCGGCGAACTCCTCGTCGGAGAGGGGAGTGTGCTGTTTGCGTTGCAGCCATCCCTCATAGCCGCAGTCGGTGGTGCGTATTTTCAGCCAGTCGGTTTGCTCGTCAACCAGTTCGTAGGTCTCACCGAAGAGGAGTTGGGAGACCATCTCGGCGGGGTGGGAGGGCTCTGCGCGCAGGGCGGCGGCCATCCATCTGCAGATTCCGTGTGTCATAGTGCTCAAATCTTTATATAACAAAATGCCGCGACACTAATGGGAAATGCTCCCAGGGGATGTCGCGGCGTAAGGGGTTGTCAGGGGTTTAGAAGGGCAGGTCGTCGGGGGCGCCATCGTCGGTGAAGGTGTCTTCGACAGGACCGTAGTCAGGCAGGGAAGTGGCCGGTTGGGCGCTGGCGGGCGGTGTGTAGGCCGTGTGCTGCGTCTGGATGCCGGCGGGGTTGTAGGCCTGCGGCTCCGGCATACCCTCGGCTTGCGGACGCTCGATCTTCCACGCCTTCACGTCGGTGTACCACTTGCCGTTGAACTCGCGCGACTCGAGGTCGAAGGAGACCTTCATCATATCCCCGATGTTGTACTGGTTGAGCTGGTCGGCCTTGTCGCCCCAGAGGTTGGCGCATATCTTTCTCGGGAACTGGTCCCCTGTCTCAATGACGAATTCCTGCTTCTGCCAGGACGATCCCGTTCTGGCGCTGGTGCCCGACTGCATCGGGAGCTTCTGTATCAGTTTTCCTGTAATCTCTAATGACATAGTATTGGTTATTCTTTGTTTTTATTCTTGTCTTTATCCTTGTCTTTTTTTCCGAAAACGGTGACGTTGATGTATTTGGAAGGATTGGCCTTCAGGTCTTGCAACAAGACATTGAGGCTTTCCATCGTGTTGGTGACATTCTTGTAGAGCTCCTGGTTGTTGATGAGCATAGCGGCGGTGCCGTCGCCGTGCTCAATCTTGGCGGTCATCGTGTTGAGGTTGGCCACGGTGGCCTGTGCATCAGAGATGAGGGAGCGGATGTTGCTCTGGGCCAGCGAGTCGGAGATGTGGTCGAGGTTGGCGATGATGCTGTTGATTTGCGGGGAGGCTTGGCTGAGGGTGTGGCTCAGCTGTTCCAGTTGGGCGACCACGTTGCCCACCTTGCCCTCGTTGGTGGCGAGCAGGGTGTTGAGGTGGTGAGTGGAGGCCTCGAGATTGACAAGCGTGCTCTTCAGCATAAAGGCGCCGTTGGAGGTGTCGCCGGGCGAGAAGACACTCTTGAGAGAAAGGCCGATGGTGTCCACAGAGGCGACCACGCTGGCCAGCTGCTCTTTCAAGTCACCGATGCCGTCGAACATACCCGGCCTCATGGCGCTGCCCAGGGTGTCCTTGTTGTGTGCGAGGGTGGCCGACTGGCCCAACCGCAGATAGACGATCATGCCGCCGAGCACATCCTTTTGCGCGACCTCGAAATAGCTGTCGGCGGGGATGTCGATCTTCTCGGTGACCACAATCTCGGCGCAGATTTTGGAGGGGTTGGTGCTGAGCAGGGTGAGGCCTTTGACTTTGCCTATGGGATAGCCGTTGAAGACCACGTTGGTGCTCTCGTGCAGGTCGCCCACATCCTCAAAGACGGCGTAGTAGTAGGTCTTGCGGTTCAGGACATTGAGCCCTTTGAGGAAGTTGCATCCGAAATAGAAGATGACGAGGGCCACAATGCAGAAGATGGCCACCTTCATACTTTTGATGTTTTTCTCGGAATATTGTTGGTTTTCTTTGTCTTTGCTCATTGTAGAGTATGCAGTGGAAAAAGAGTGGCAAAAATATTAATTTTTCGCCAATTTTCGGGCATCATTCACCGATATTTTTTTATCTCCTTGAAAGGCAATCATAAAGGCGTCTTTGTGAGTCTTTTTCACCGTGGCGAGGATTTCGTTGGCGGCCTCGTAGGAGGTCTCGTTGCCGGCGGTGTATTTCCAGAGTCCGTTCTCCTCGTAGTATCCGAGAGCGGGGATGTTCTGGATGCGGCTGTCGTTGGCCTTGAGCTTCACCGGGGAGGCAAGAATCTGGATCTTGAAGCGGATGTCGTTGCTGTTGACGGCATTGTGGGTTGCGGTATCAACTGTCGGGGTGACAGGCGCCACGGGTTCGGCAGTCTGGGCGATGACGGTGTCGGGGGCCGTTGCCGGTGTGCTGGGGGGCGCCGGGGCAGTGCCGTTGATGGGCAGGTGGGCGTGTTTGGTGTTGTTGACCACCTCGAGATAATCCACGAACGCATTGTAGATGGAGGCGGCGAGCTTGTTCTGGTTGGCCTGCTGGATGAGGTACGACTGGTCGTGGGGGTTGGAGAGGAAGCCCATCTCGATGAGGATGCTGGGCATCGCCACCTTGTAGAGCACCCAGTAGTTGGCCTGCTTGACGCCGCGGTCGGTCAGGTGGGAGGTGTTGACAAGGTTTTTCTGCACCTTATCGGCCAGAATAATCGATTTGTTGAGGTATGCTGACGAGTAGAGGGAGAAGATGACGTACGATTCCGGGGAGTTGGGGTTGAAGCCGTCGTAGTTCTCCTTATAGTTCTTCTCCATCAGGATGGCGGAGTTCTCCTTGCGGGCCACGGCCTGGTTGGCCTCGCTCTTGGAGAGGCCCATCACGTAGGTCTCGACGCCGTTGCCGGCAGGATTCTCGGAGGCGTTGCAGTGGAAGGAGATGAACAGGTCGGCGTGGGCGTTGTTGGCGATCTGGGCGCGGCGGTAGAGTTCCACGAACACGTCGGTTTTGCGCGTGTAGATGACCTTCACGTCCGGACAGTGCTCCTCGATGAGCTTGCCCACCTTGAGGGCCATACTCAGGTTCACCGTCTTCTCGTTGATTTGAGAGCCGATGCATCCGGGGTCATGCGCCCCGTGGCCGGCGTCTATCACAACCTTGAAAGTTTTCTGGCTGTTTTGGGCCCAGGCGACGCTTCCGATAAAAAATATCAGGAGGAATAATAAGAATCGTTTTTTTGAGTTCATCTCTTTGAAACTTTTTTGGTATTTTTGCCGTCTTTTAAAACCTGCAAAAATATAGTATTATTATTTGTTTTTTGAGCCTTGTCGAAAAAGATATACACACCTGCTTTTTCATATTTCCTGCGACTGATTATGCTCTTTGTAATCAGTGGCTTATATGTGGTGGCCGGTGCCCAGGAAAGCAAGTCCCGAAAACCCCGTCGTGCGGTTGACTCGACCGCGCATATCCTCAACGATACTGCAAGCCGTTTTATTGTCCAACAGGACACCTCGCGCCGTGGCGTCCGTGCCGTCAAGATTATTTCCCCCAATGCGTTGCACTCCATCGTGACCTACAGCGCCAAGGACTCCACCGTCAACGACCTCGAGCATCGCATCACCTATCTCTATGGTGATGCCGTGGCAAAGTACGAGGATATGGAACTTTACGCCGATTATATCGAAATCGACTTCAAAAACAACGAACTCTACGCCTCCGGGGTGGCCGACACCAACGGTTATGTGCGGGGCAGCCCTGTTTTCGTGCAGGGTGCCGACCAGTATCGGGCCCGTGAAATCAAGTACAACTTCACCACCCACAAGGGCAAGATCACGCACGTCATCACTACCCAGGACGAGGGGTATATCCACGGCGAGCAGGTCAAGAAGATGGGCGACGACGTGGCCTTTATGAAACGGGGCAAATACACCACCTGCGAACTGGATAACCCGCACTACGAGATCTCTTTTTCAAAGGCCAAGCTTATTCAGCACGACAAGATTGTCATCGGGCCGGCTTACCTCAGTTTCACGGGTGTGCCCACCCCATTGGCCATACCCTTCGGCTTCTTCCCGCTCGAGAAGGGGCGCAAGTCGGGTCTGGTGATGCCCACCTTCGGCGAGTCCAACAGCCTGGGTTTCTACATCAAAGACCTGGGTTTCTATTTTGCCATCAGCGACAATATCGACCTGCTGATCAGTGGTGATGCCTACACGCGCGGCAGCTGGGCCGCCAAGGCCAAATCCAATTACGTCTTCCGCTACAAATGCGCCGGCACCGCGGAGCTGGGCTTCTTCCAGACCCGCGTGGGCGAGAAACTCGACTCCACCTACCGCGTCTCCAATGACTTCAAGATTTACTGGGACCATAAGCAGGATGTGAAGTCGCACCCCACCACCCGTTTCAACGCCCATATCGACATTGTGAGCTCCAACTACTCCAAGTACACGCTCACCTCGGCCAACGACTATCTCTCCAATCAGTTCACCTCCTCGGTCAACGTCTCCACCTCTGCGGCGGATGTCTTTTTCCTGGACGCCACGTTGTCATACTCGCAGAACACCCGTTACCACACCATCAACTTCAAGTTGCCGGATATCAGTATGTCGGTGGTGCAGTTCTACCCCTTCCGCAAGCGCAACAAGACGGGCTCGCTGAAGTGGTATGACAACATCTCGATGAAGTGGTCGTCGCAGCTGACCGGCCAGATTGATACCTACGACTCGCTGTTCTTCAAGCCGCAGACGTGGGAGGATTTCAATGTCGGGATGCAGCACATCATTCCCCTGACCATTCCCATCAAGATTGCCAAGCGCATCAACTGGAACACCACGGCGACGCTTACGGAGAAGTGGTATTTGCAGTCATATACCCAGGATATGACGGTGAATCCCGGCGATGATGTGCCCACTGCCACGGTGAACCGCTATTTCCGGCGCGGCTTCTATGCCTTGCACGACCTCAGTGTCTCGTCATCTCTGACGACCAAGATCTTCTTTATGTATTCGTTCAAGAAAGGCGGCTTGCAGGCTATCCGTCATATTGTGACGCCCACGTTGAATTTCACGTACCGTCCCAATCTGGCGGGCGGCACGCGGGGCACCTATTTCAATCCCATCACGGGTGAGATGGTGGAGTACTCCTATTTCGACAATGCGATCTTCGGAATGGTGACCTCCAATACCCAAGCACTCGCGATGCTTTCCTTTGGCAACAACCTGGAAATCAAAGTCCGCTCGCGCCGCGACACCATCACGGGGTACAAGAAGGTGCCTATCATCGACAACCTCAATGTTTCGATGAACTACAACTTCGCCGCCGACTCGCTGAAACTCTCCAAGCTCACACTTACCGGCCGCAGCACGCTGTTCAAACAGCTCTACTTGACATACAATTTCGCCTTTGATCCCTACATCATCGGCCCTAATGGCCGTAACATCAACAAGTTCGAGTGGAAGGAGAACCACCGTCTCCTCCGTTTCTCCTCCACCACCTTAAGTGTGGCCCTCAACCTGCGCCTCGATCAGAACACCTTCAGGAAGAAATCGGCTGGCGGCGCGACCAAGAAAAACGACAAGGACAGGCTGCCCTGGTCGCTGACCTTCAACTACACCTTCACCTACGGCATCAACGACAACATATATTATTATATGATGCGAGACACCAACCGGTATGTGAACAATATGGTGCACACTATCAATGTGGTGGGCGACATCCACGTGACGAAGAAGTGGAAAATCGGCTTCACCACAGGCTATGATTTTGTGCAGAAGTCGATGTCGTACACCTCCATTGACATCTACCGCGATATGCACTGTTGGGAGATGAGTTTCAACTGGATACCCTTCGGATACCGCAAGGGATGGGGGTTCACCATCAACGTGAAGGCCGCCGTTTTGAAAGATGTGTTGAAGTACAACAGGCCCAACGACTACCGGAATAATCTGTAGGGACGGTTTGCGATTTGAGACTTAAGACTTTAGACTGAAGGCCAATAGCTAAAGGCTGGGTGAAACACTGAAATACTTTTTTTGCTGTTTCCGACCAAAATTTTTGGTGCTATTCTGTCGGTTGAATAAAGGATTATAAAATAATAATAAATGAGTTCCTTGTCATATCATAAAAAGTGTATATTTGCAACCTTGAAATTTTTAGGTTGAAATTTATATAAATAATTAAAAATCAAGTAAATAAAAGAGATGAAAAACAAAGGACTTATTTTATTTTTCACCATTCTGTTGGCATTGGTCTGCCTGTATTGCCTCTCTTTCACTTTCGCCACGTGGCGGGTGGAGCGCAATGCGGACAAGTATGCGAATGATCCCGTGGCCATCGAGAATGTGAAAACACTGGCTAATGGCGACGTGATGTTGGAGAAACATCTGGTGGACTCTTTGGTTGAGGCCAGAACCCGCCAGTATCTCACCAACAAGAACGACTCGTCCGTCTTCTTGGGTACAACCTACAAGAAGTGCAAGTACAAAGAGTTGAACCTTGGTCTGGACCTGAAAGGTGGTATGAACGTCACCCTTGAGATTTCTATGCCCGACGTGGTGCAAAGCTTGGCCTCCAACAAGGAGGACGAACTCTTCAAAACTGCCTTCGCGAATGCCGAGAAGGAGTTCGCCAGAACGACCAACGGTGATTTCATTGATATTTTTGTCAATAATTTCAACAAGCAGAAGAGCGCGTTGAAACTGAACAACGCCAATCTCCGCACCTATTTCGGCGAGCGCTCCGGCATCAAGAACGCTTCCGACGCGCAAATCATCAGCTGGATGAAGAAGGAGTCCTCCGAAATCGTGGAGCGCACCTTCAAGATCCTCCGTACCCGTATCGACCGTTTCGGTGTGGCTCAGCCCAATCTGCAGATGCTGCAGGGCGGCCGTATCCTCGTCGAACTTCCCGGTATCAAAGAGCCCGAGCGCGTGACCGACCTTCTGAAGAGCACCGCCAAACTCGAGTTCTGGGAGGTGTATGCCGACATCGTGGGGGGCAAGCCCATCGTGCAACGCTTTATGGAGGCTGACGCCCAGCTGGCCGAGATGCTGAAGAACAAGGAGACGATGGCCGCCAATGAGGACACCACGAATCTCAACGACAGCATCGCCGACCCGTTGGCCGCCGCAGCCGCTATTGATGAGGACGAGGATGAGGAAGATGAAATCCTCTCCGCCGAAGGTGGCGCCATCCTGAGCAAGGCCGTCGCTATCCCCGGCAGCTATGTCATCGGTTACTTCAAGGAGTCCGATATCCCCGCCATCAATGCTATGCTCCCGCAACTGCAACGCCTGTTGGGCGACAACAACGTGGTCTTCTACTGGGGCGACGCTGCCGATCCCAACTACAACAACGGTTTCCCGCTCTATCCCCTCAAGAAGAAAAACGACCGTATCGGACCGCTCTTGAGCTCCGAGACCATCGGCGGCGCCCGCGTGGTGCGCAACGCCCGTCAGGATGTGGACCAGAACAACCGCACCGTGGTCAATATGTCGATGGAGAGCCAGGCTGCCGACGAGTGGCGTAAGATCACCCGCGAGGCCGCCGAGAAGGGCAACGCCACCGGCAATCTCTCCGCCATCGCCATCGTGCTCGACGAGGTGGTCTATTCCGCCCCGACCGTGCGCGGCGAAATCCCCAACGGTAATTCCGAAATCTCCGGCAACTTCACCATCGAAGAGGCCAAGGACCTTGCCACCGTGCTCAACTCCGGTAACCTGGAGGCCCGCGTCAACATTGTCCAATCCGAAGTGGTCGGCCCGACCCTCGGTAAGGAGTCCATCCGCTCCGGTTTGCTCTCCTTCCTGGCCGCCTTCATCCTCGTGGTGCTCTATATGTTCTTCTACTACAGCCGCGCCGGTCTGGTCGCCGACCTCGCCCTGTTTATGAACGTCTTCTTCATCATCGGCGTGCTCGCCTCTATGGGCGCAGTCCTGACGCTGCCCGGTATTGCCGGTATCGTCTTGACCCTCGGTATGGCCGTTGACGCCAACGTGATTATCTACGAGCGTGTCCGCGAAGAGGTGCGCGCCGGCAAGGGTATCCGCGTGGCTATTGACGAAGGTTTCAAACACTCCTATTCCGCTATCATCGATGGTAACGTGACCACCTTGATCACCGCTATCGTCCTCTATATTTTCGGTTCCGGTCCTATCCAAGGTTTCGCCACCACGTTGATTATCGGTATCCTCTCCTCCCTCTTCACCGCCATCTTGGTGTCCCGTCTCATCATTGAGGCCCGCCTCAAGAAAGGAAAGAGCTTCGAGGTCGGCAATGCTCTTACCATCAACGCCTTCACGAACCTTCACATCGACTTCCTCTCCAAGAGAAAGATTTTCTATGCTCTCTCTCTCAGCTTGATTGTGATTTCGATTATCTCCTTCTGCACGCTGAAGCTGCAACCGGGTATCGACTTCACCGGAGGCCGTTGCTATGTGGTGCGTTTCGACAAGGATGTCACCACCAAGGACGTGCGTGCCGCTGTGGCCAAGGAGTTCGGTGGCAACCCTGAAGTGAAGACCTTCGGTAGCAACAACCAGATCCGTATCATCACCAACTACCTTGTGGATAGCAATGATCCTAAGGTTGACCAGCAGTGCGAGCAGAAACTCTACAACTGCTTGAAGGGTTTCTATGATAAACAAGACCTCTCTGCGTACGACTTCTCCCACTTGACCAACGATGTCCGTGGTATCCAGTCCTCCCAGAAGATCCAGCCGACCGTGGCCCGCGAGCTCTTGATGAACGCTGTTTGGGCTGTGTTGGCCTCCCTCGTGTTGATCTTCATCTACATCGCCATCCGTTTCCGCAACTGGCAGTTCGGTATGGCTGGTGTGGCCGCCCTGTTCCACGACTCCTTCCTGACGATCGGTATGTTCTCCCTCTTCTACAAGATTATGCCGTTCTCTATGGAAATCGACCAGAACTTCATCGCCGCTATCCTGACGGTGATCGGTTACTCCATCAACAACGTCGTGGTCATTATGGACCGTGTCCGTGAGAACTTGGCCCTCTATCCGAAGCGCACCAACTACGAGAACTTCAACACCGCTATCAACAGCACAATGGGTCGTAGTATCAACACCGCCCTCACTACTTTGGTGACCCTGTTGGTGATCTTCCTGTTCGGCGGCGAGGTGATCCGCGGCTTCGTGTTCGCTATGTTCATCGGTATCCTCTTCGGTACCTACTCCGGTATCCTCGTGGCCAACCCGCTCGCTTACGACCTGCTCAATCTCAAGGGCGGTGATGTCAAGCGCGTCAAGGCTGAAATTTCGAAGTAAATATTTTTTATGATAAAATAAAACGGGATAGTTGTCTATCCCGTTTTTTTTTGTATTTTAGCACCCGCAATTTTTAAAAGGTAAATTATCGTGAATATGAAGATACAAAAGCTTGCCTCTATTCTTGTAATCGCTTTATTGTTAGTGGGTTGCGTTGCCCAAGCGCAGATATTGCGCGATGCCGACAACAAGTTCCGCGATTGTCAATATGAGAACGCATTGGAACTATATAAGAAGGGTATCAAGAAACTCTCTTCCAACAGAGTGGAGATTCAGCGTGCCACGTTCCAGATTGCCGAGTGCTATCGTATTATGGGCGACCTGAAAAAGGCCGAGCAGCAATACCTCCGTCTGGAGAAGAAGAACTATCAGAAGGACAACCCGATGATTCTCTTCCATCTCGGCAGCATTTACAATATGCGCGGCGACTATGACCTGGCGCTGAAGTATTATCAGAACTACAAGAAGCGCGTGCCCGACGACCCGCGGGGCGATGTGCGCATCGAGGGCTGCCAGAATGCCAAGATGTGGAACGAGAACCCCACCCGCTACGAGGTGGAGAACCTCAAGAAATTCAACACTCGTGAGGATGAATGGGCTCCCCGCTGGGGCAATGATGAGAAACGCAACTCCATCATCTTCACCTCCAACCGCGAAGGCTCCACCGGAAAGGGCACCGACCAATGGACGGGCGTCTCTTTCTCCGATATCTATATCTCCAACAAGCCGAAGAGCAAGAATACCGACTGGCCGGGTGAATGGTCTCCCGTCACCACCCTCGACGAGGGCGGCATCCTTAACTCCGGCGTGAACGAAGGCGAGGCCTGCTCCAACCGCAAGGGCTCCGTCTATTATTTCACCAAATGTCCGCAAGACAAAAAGAAGGTGCAGGGCTGTTACATCTACAAGTCTATGAAGAAAGGTAAATCCTGGGGCGAACCCGAGCTGGTGTTCCTGGGCGACTCCTCCTCCAACTATGTGCATCCCTACATCTCCGGCGACGAGCTGACCATCTATTTCGCCTCCAACCGTCCGGGTGGATACGGCGGCTATGACATCTACAAGGCCACCCGTACCAAGAAATCCGGCAAGTTCACCGATATCACCAACCTCGGCCCTAACGTCAACACCGCGGGCCAGGAGGTGTTCCCCATCCTTCGCAACGAGAATGAACTCTATTTCTCCTCCGATGGCTGGCCCGGTCTTGGTTCCCTCGACCTGTTCGTGTCCCGCGTTAAGAACGGTGAATTCCAGAAGGCTGAGAACCTGATGGTGCCCATCAACTCCTCCTACGACGAAATCGGCATCATCTTCGACGAGAACGATGCCATCGACCCTAAGTCCAAATCTCCCTATCTTGCCAAAGGTTACTTCTCCTCCAACCGTCCTGGCGGCCGTGGCGGCGACGATATCTACTACTTCGTGCTTCGTCCCCTCGTCTATACGCTCTCCGGTTACATCCGCGACAAGAACAACGGCCAGTATATGGACGGCGTTGAGGTGGAAATCACCGGCTCTGACGGCACCTCCTACAAGACCACGACCGACGTGAAGGGTTACTACCATTTCGACAAGACCAAAATCTTGGGCGCTACCACCTATGATATCAAGGTTGCCAAGAAGGGTTACTGGGAGAACGGCAACACTGCCAAGGCCACTACCGTGGGTCTGGAGGAAAACACCGACCTCAAGCAGGACTTTATGCTGGAGCCTATCCCGAAGGAGCCCATCCTGCTGCCGGAAATCCTGTACGATCTGGCCAAGTGGGACCTCAAACCCCAGTATAAGGACTCTCTGATGTACCTTTATAATATTATGGTCAAGAACCCGACCATCGTCATTGAGCTGCGTTCACATACCGACTCGCGTGACACAGAGGAGAAGAACGACATCCTCTCCCAGAACCGTGCCCAGTCTTGTGTGGACTTCCTCGTGAACGAGAAGGGCATTGCCGCCGACCGTATCGTGGCCAAGGGCTACGGCGAGCGCGTGCCCCGCAGACTGGAAAAGGATATGTACTCCACCTATAACGGCAAGAAATATTTCTTCCCCAAAGGCACGTACCTGACCGAGAGCTACTGCGAGTCGCTGCCCACCAAACCCGAGCGTGAGGCTGCCCACCAGCTCAACCGTCGTACCGAGTTCATCATTCTCCGCGATGACTATGTGCCCAGCAACGACAACATCGACAGCGTGCGTCGCGGCGGTGGCATCGCCCTCGTGCAACAGCGCACCGTGCCCGTCACCATCGACGGCGACAAGGTCAAGGGTACCTGCTTTGCCAACAGCAAATCTCTGGAGTTTATGATCGGCAACAGCAGCGAAGAGGTTTGGATGAACTATGCCGACGCTACCCGTTTCCTGAAAGAGTCCTTCATCACCCTGAATGATTTCGAGGAGAAGTCGGGCGCCATCAAGCAGGAAGACGGCAGCATCATCGAGGGCGCTGTCCTCTATTTGGAGGAACTGCGTATCGGTGACGACTATTCCGAGAACGTGAAGGTCATCGTCAAGAAGAACCTGCCCGCCGCTATCGTGGTTGGCGATAGCTTCATTGAGAGTGAATGGGGTGCCTACACCATTGACAAGAACACTAATCAATTGAAATATAAATAATCATAATTCAAAATAGATTCATAGAGCAATCTTCGTGGTTGCTCTTTTTTTTGTAAAAATATGCATTTGAAAAGAACGCTCTTTTGTGCTGTGCTGCTTATGGCACTGGCTGCTACAGCGCTGGCGCAAGACACTATCCGTGAAAAGAAAGGAAACTTCAACCTTATCAACAAGCTAATGCTGGAGGTGCGGGCTGACCTGACTTTCAACCAGCCCGTGACTACATACGCCTTCGAGGAGAATCAGTTGGGAGAGAGCTCATACGGATTCCAGGGCCGCTATTTTAATTTGCATATGGGCGGCAATCTTGCCCCGAATCTTTCCTATTATTTCCGCCAGCGCATCGTGGCCAACCCCGGCAGCCACACCTTCTTCGATAACACGGACTTCCTCTATCTGGACTACCGTTTCCACAAGAATTGGTCGGCGCGTATAGGCAAGGAGGCCTTGGCTGTGGGTGGTTTCGAGTATGATGCGCCGCCTATCGACGTGCTCTATTTCTCCTATTATTGGGATAACTTCTACTGTTTCCAGCTGGCGGGATCCATCTCCTTCCACTCCAATAACGACAAGCATCATTTGACCTTGCAGGTGGGTAATTCGCCCTATCTGCATTACGGTTCCACCTTCAAAAACTCACTGCTCAGTTATAACCTGTTCTGGTCGGGCGACTTCGGGCATTTCAAGACCCTCTACTCCTTCAATATGTTCGAGCGCAAGAAGGGCACTTTTATGAACTACATCGCTTTGGGTAACAAGGTGGACTACGAGCATTTCAGCATCTATCTGGATTTGATGCACCACGCCCATTCCGTCAACCAGTTGTTCAAGGACTTTGCAGTGGTGGGACGTGCCGATGCCAAAATCACCCCGTTGGCCAACGTCTTTGTGAAGGCGGGTTATGAGCAGAACCTTGATCAGAATGAAATCGCCCATTTCAATGCCACGGGCGATTTGTGGGACTGCCTTGCCCTGCCCGGTCAACAATATATATATTATGGTATAGGATTTGAGTGGCGCCCCAAACGGTGCCCCGATGTGCGTCTGCACGGTTTTGTGACGGATTATATCACCAACAACGACTATGTGCCCTACCTTCAACCCGCCGAGGTGTTGAACGAACATAATGTGTATGCCAATGTGGGTGTCACTTGGAAAATTGATATCGCCAAATATTTCAGTAAAATAAGATGAAAATACGCCGAAAAAAAACATTGGGTTATGCCCAAACCATAGAGAATTTCTTCAAGGGTCTTGAGTCCAAACTCAAGTTGAAGAACCCCATCAAGTTCACGAGCAAGCGCTCTCTGGAAGCCTTGCTCTTTCTGGTGATTTTCTTCGGCTTTTTCGGCTTGCTGGCCTATAAGATGTCATTGCCGATGATGCTCAACACCTTTATGCAGACGGCATACCATCTGTTGATGGAGACGGTGTTCTACATTATGGCCATCTGTGTGCTGATGGGTGCCATCAGCAAGTTGATGGCCGAGTTCGGCGTGGTGCGTTTGATGGAGAATGTCCTGAAACCCTTTATGCGTCCGCTTTATAATTTGCCCGGTGTGGCCGCGTTGGGTGCCGTGATGACCTTCCTGAGCGACAACCCTGCCATCATCACGTTGGCCAAGGACAAGAACTTCAGCCGCTATTTCAAGAAATACCAGCTGGTGTCGCTTACCAATTTCGGCACGGCGTTCGGTATGGGACTGGTGGTCCTGGCCTTTATGACGGGCTTAGGATATGGTAAAGGTGCCTTGGTGGGCATCTTGGGTGCGGTGATTGGCAGTATCGTCTCCACGCGGCTGATGCAGTATATGTCGCTGAAAGCCTATCCGGATTTGGACGTTCCGGTTTCTGAAGGCGAAGGCGACGAGCAGCAGATCTCCTTCAAGAGCGAGGGCAGCGTGTTTATGCGTTTCCTCAATTCCATACTCGATGGCGGCAAGGATGGCGTCGGCATTGGTGTTGCCATTATCCCCGGCGTGCTGGTCATCTCCACTGTGGTGATGATGATGACCTTTGGTCCGAGCGGAGAGGGTGGCGTCTATCAGGGCGTGGCCTATGAGGGCGTGCCTGTCATCACCTGGGCGGCTGCCAAGGTGGATTTCATTTTCCGTTGGCTCTTCGGGTTTACCAGTCCGCAGCTGATATCCTTCCCCATCACAGCCTTGGGTGCCGTGGGCGCCGCCATCGGTCTGGTGCCGCGTTTCATTGCGGAGGGCATCATCGACAACAACGCTGTGGCGGTCTTCACCGCTATGGGTATGTGCTGGAGCGGCTATCTGAGCACGCACACCGCGATGCTCGATTCCCTGGGCTATCGTAAACTCATCGGCAAAGCCATCGGTGCGCACACCATAGGAGGCCTTGTGGCCGGCATTGCCGCCCACTGGCTGTTCGTGCTTTTGGCACTGATTTTCGCATAAGGATTTTATTTTCTCAGCTCAAAGTTGGAGCCGAGATAGACTTTCTTCACCATCGGGTCGGCGGCAAGTTCCTCGGCAGTGCCCGACTTGAGCACGCTGCCCTCAAAGAGCAGGTAGGCGCGGTCGGTGATGGAGAGGGTCTCGTGCACGTTGTGGTCGGTGATGACAATGCCGATGTTCTTGTCCTTGAGTTTCCTGACGATGTTCTGGATGTCTTCCACGGCGATGGGGTCCACGCCCGCAAACGGCTCGTCGAGGAGGATGAACTTGGGGTCGGAGGCGAGGCAGCGGGCAATCTCCACGCGGCGACGCTCGCCACCGGAGAGGTTGTTGCCCTTGTTGCGGCGCACCTTCTCGATGTTGAATTCCGAGATCAGACTCTCCAGTTTCTCCTTCTGCTCCTGCTTGCTCTTGCCGCTGAACTCGAGGATGGCCTTGATGTTGTCCTCCACGGTCAGCTGGCGGAACACGGAGGCCTCCTGGGGCAGATAGGCCAACCCCAGCTGCGCCCGCTTGTACATCGGCATCTCCGTGATGTCGATGTCGTTGAGGAAAATCTTGCCGGCGAAGGGCTTGATGAGCCCGACAATCATATAGAAAGAGGTGGTCTTGCCAGCCCCGTTGGGACCGAGCAACCCCACAATCTCACCCTGCGTGAAGTTGATGGAGACCTCGTTCACGACGGTTCTGTTCTTGTATTTCTTGACCAGTCCTTCTGTTCGAATCCTGTATTCCATATTAACTCCTTTCCGCCATTTCCTTGATTCTGACCAAAGCTTGGTTGAGGGCCTTCTCGATGGGTCCCTTGATGATGGCCTGCAGGAAGATGGGCACGTCGGCCTCGGCTTCCAGCTGGACCGTGGAACCTGTGGCGTCGCCGCCGATGTGGATGACGGCATCCGCCGAAAGATTCTTGTCCGTATCGATATGGTAGCCGACCTTGGAGTAGGGGATCTGTTCTGTCAGTTTGAAACGGCAGGTGACCAGCCCGTCGATGGTGAAGCTGCATCCGTTTTCGTCAGAGCTCCAGTTCGTAATCTGGGGGATGGGAGGCATCTGGGCCTGCTGGGTGAAACGCACTAAAGTGTCGTAAACCTTTTCCTGCGAAGTGGCGAGGGTTTCCTTGTTGCTTTGGATTTTCATAAGACGTCTATTGGGCGGCGAAAATATAAAAAAAAAGTGAGATGGCAGAAATCGTCTAAAAAAAAATACTACTTTTGCACTCTGTTGAAAATCCTAATTACTAACTAAAATTTCTGACTTATGGGTTTCTTAAAAGAATTTAAAGAGTTTGCATTGAAAGGCAATGTCGTGGATATGGCTGTCGGTGTGATTATCGGCGGTGCTTTCGGCAAAATTGTCACTTCGCTTGTCAACGACATCCTGATGCCGCCCATCGGATGGCTCCTCGGTGGCACGGATTTCACCAAACTGAGCCTGACGTTCCCGCAACGCAAGGTTATTGAAACGGTCGTGGGTGAAGACGGCCTTCCCCAAACCGTGGAGAAACTGATGGACCCTGTGACCTGGAACTATGGTAACTTCATCCAAGTGACCATCGACTTCCTCATCGTGGCCTTGTGTATCTTCTTGGTGATCAAGGGTATCAACAAGCTTTCCGCTCTCCGTAAGAAAGAGGAGGAAGCCGCTCCTGCTCCTGCTCCGGAACCCACCAATGAGGAAAAACTGCTCACCGAAATTCGCGACCTGCTCAAGAAATAGCAGTTTTGTCACACCCGTCTCCGCTATGGTGACGAGAAACTTATGGGGCTAATCCGTTAGCCCCATTTTTGTAAATGAAAGATTATGCTGTACGAAAAAATACATATCATTGACAATGAACTGGATGCCGTGGCCGACATTCGTGTCGAGGACGGCCTCATCGCCCAGATAACCCTCCATCCCGAGTGCGAACCCGCAGCGGATGCCCCGGTTCTGTTGCCGGCTTTCACCGACCTACACGCCCACTTCCGCGACCCCGGGCTGACCTATAAGGAGGACCTGGAGTCAGGCAGCCGCGCTGCCGTGCGCGGTGGCTACTCCGTTGTGAACCTGATGCCCAACACGCTGCCCGTGTGCAGCTCCTTGGAACAGGCCCGCGAGGTAGAGGCGCGCGCCAACCATATCAACCTCGTCCGTGCCAACCAGATTGTGAGTATGACCCTCAACGAGATGGGCCAGGAGTGCTCTCATCTGCTGGACATCCCCGCCGGCGCCATCCCCTTCGTGTCGGATGACGGCAAGGGCGTGAACCGCGACGACGTGATGGAGGAGATCTTCCGCATCTGCAAAGAGAAGAACTTCCTCATTATGGCCCACGAAGAGGATGCCCGCTACAGTCCGGCCGACCTGCGGATGGCCGAGAATGCGATGACTTTCCGCGACCTTCAGCTTTGTGAAAAGACTGGCGGCAGCATCCACTTCTGCCACGTCAGCACCATCGAGGCTATTCAGGCCATCGCCGAGGCCAAGCGCAAAGGACTGCGCGTGTCGTGCGAGATTACGCCGCACCACATCTTCTACAACGCCGAGCAGGCCCGTCACTATCGTGTGGCGCCGCCCTTCCGCAACGACGAGGACATCCAGGCGCTCATCACCGCCTTGCAGGACGGCACTGCCGATGCCATCGCCACCGACCACGCTCCTCATACGCCCGAGGACAAGGCCAACGGTGCCAACGGCATCTCCGGCATCGAAACCGCGTTTGCCCTCTGCTATACGCGGCTGGTGCGTGGCGGTCACCTCACATTGTCCCAACTCGTGCAGTTGATGTCCACCAAACCCTCTGAGATGATGCGCATTCCCAAAGGACGTTTCCAAGAGGGGCTCTGGGCCGATTTTGTTTTGGTCGATATTGCCCACCCGTATGTTATCCGTGCCGAGGAGTTTGCCTCCCGGGGCAAAAACACGCCGTTCGAGGGCGTGGAGGTCTATGGCCGCGTGCTGCAGACCGTTAAGGGCGGCGAGGTGGTTTATCAAGCATAATCATAAAAACGCATCTCAATGGCTGACAATCCTCGCGAGACCTTCAACGATCATCCTGTCTATACACTTTCCGAAATAGCGATGAGCCTGCATCGTGTGGTGGAGCGCACCTACCCGCAGCCCTACTACATCAAGGCCGAAGTGCTGAAACTCAACTTCTATCCCCACAGCGGGCACTGCTATCCCGAGTTGGTGGAGAAGGAGAACAATGCCATCAAAGCGGAGATGCGGGCCATTATCTGGTCCTCGAATTACCAGCGCATCAACCAGCGTTTCGAGCAGATTACGGGAGAGAGGCTGAAGGAAGACATCAGCATCCTCTGTCTGGCCTCCATAGAGTTCAGTCCGAAGCACGGGCTGGCCTTGCACATCCAGGATATTGAGCCTACTTATACGTTGGGTGAGATGGTCAAAAACAAGCTCGCCGTCATTGAGCGGCTGAAGAAGGAGGGCGTTTTCACCCAGAACAAGTCGCGGAAACTGCCCCTGGTGCCCAAGCGCATTGCCGTGATTTCAGTGGAGACCAGCAAGGGCTACAGCGATTTTATGACGACGCTGACCGGCAATCAGTACGGCTACTGTTTCGAGACGGAGCTCTTTCCTTCCATTTTGCAGGGCGAGAAGGCCATTCTGGGCATTACCGCCCGGTTGGATGAGATTGAGATGCGCCGTGCCGAATTCGACTGTGTGGCCATCGTGCGCGGTGGCGGCGGTGATGTAGGCCTGAGTTGTTACGACGATTACAGGTTGGCCCATCGGGTGGCCACGTTCCCGTTGCCGGTCCTTACAGGCATCGGGCACTCCACCAACCAGACGATTACGGATATGGTGGCGCACACCTTCAACATCACCCCCACGGATGTGGCCTTTGCCCTCATAGGTCATTTCCGGCATTTTGACGAGCAGTTGCAGCAGGCCTTTGACATCATCGCGCGCCGTGCCAAGGAGATGATTGCCGTGGAACGCCAGCGACTGGTGGAACTGGACGCCGCCCGCCGCATTGCCGTGCCCAAAGCGTTGTCCGAGCAACGGCGCCGACTGGAGCAGTCAGCCCAGCAAATAGCCCTTAAATCCAAGGAGTTGCTGATGGCCGAGGGAGGGGTGCTGTCGAATCTGGGCGAGAAACTGCAGCGCCTGTATGGCGAGCGCATCGGCCAGGAGAGAGAGCATCTGGAACTGATGGCCGGGCAGCTGGTGGCGGGCTCCACGCAACTGGTGCAGCGCCAGCGGGAGCGCCTGGAGAATATGGAGGACAAGGTGCAGCTGCTGCACCCCGACAATATCCTCAAGCGTGGTTTCAGCATCACGCGGCTGCAAGGCAAGGCCGTCACCGGTGCGGAGGCTTTGCGCGCGGGCGACCGCATCGTGACCCAACTTTATCAAGGCGAGGTGACGAGTGTGGTGGAAGAATAGTTAGAAATATTGGTAATAATAGCAAACAAATAATAACAGTGATTATGAAAAAGATTCATTTCCTTTTTATGGCGGCCCTGCTTGTGCTGGCCTGTTGCCAGTCGGACAAAAAAGAGCACAAACCGGCCCCGAAGCCCCAAGAGGTGAAGGACACCACGATTGTGGCGGGTGTCTATCACTACCAGTTCGACGGCTTTGAGATGTGGACGCTGCAGGATATGCAACGCGGGATGTCAATGGACCTCTTCCCGAAGGCTGACCCCGCGGTGGTGAAGAAACTGGTGCCCACGGGCGAGGCCGAGTCGGCTATCAACGCATTCCTCGTCAAACGCGGCGAAGAGTACATCCTCTTCGATGCGGGACTGGGTCTTGCGCAAGGCGGTGCGATGCTCGACAAACTGGTGATGCTCGACATCAAGCCCGAGCAGATCCATACGGTGATGCTGACCCATTTCCACGGCGACCATATCGGCGGGATGCTGACCGACGGCAAGCCGACCTTCCCCAACGCGGAGGTCTATTTCTCCCAAGAGGAGGAGAATGCCTGGAAGCGTGACGGTCGTGTGCGCGATATGCTGGACGCCTACAAGGGGCACACCCATTCTTTCAAGGCGGGTAATGATGTGGTGGAGGGCGTGAAAGCCATTCTGGCACCGGGCCATACCCCTGGCCACACGATGTACCAGCTTGGCAATTTGCTCATCATCGGAGACCTTATCCACGCGGCGGCCTTGCAAATCCCGCACCCCGAGTATTGTCCCACCTATGACCAGGAACCTAAGCTGGCGGCCCAGACGCGCAAGGAGGTCTATGACTATATCCAGGACCACAAGCTTGTGGTGGCCGGGATGCATTTGCCCTATTCGGGGGTGATCGAAGAGTTCCACGCTGAATAGTCCACGAATTACACGAATTGCACGAATAATTGTGCGATTCTGTGATACGATTCTCGTGATTCTCGAGATTCGTGGATGAAAAACCGTGTGATTATCGGTTAATACAAAAAGTTGTTGTACGGGTAAATCTGGATGTGCAGTTTCTTGATTTCCTCGTAGAGCATCTCCTTCATTTCGTTGACATTCTCTTTGGTTTTGGCGGAGATGAAGAAGGTCTTGTGGGCGCTTTTGGCCATCCAGGTGGCCTTGAGTTCCTCGAGGGTGATGTTCTCCTTTGACTTGGGGGTAAGGTCGTCCTCGGCCTTTTCCACCCAGGTGTATTGGTCTATCTTGTTGAAGATGATAATCATCGGCTTGCCGCTGGCGTTGATTTCGGAAAGGGTTTGGTTTACCACGGCAATCTGCTCCTCGAAGTCGGGGTGGCTGATGTCCACCACGTGGAGCAGCAGGTCGGTTTCGCGGATTTCGTCGAGGGTGGACTTGAACGACTCCACGAGGCTGTGGGGCAGTTTGCGGATGAATCCCACCGTGTCGGAGAGCAGGAAGGGGAGGTTGCCGAAGACCACCTTGCGCACGGTGGTGTCGAGGGTGGCGAAGAGCTTGTTTTCGGCCAGCACTTCCGAGTTGGAGAGCATATTCATTATGGTGGACTTGCCGACGTTGGTGTAGCCCACGAGGGCCACGCGCACGTATTGGTCGCGGTGGCTGCGTTGTGTTTTCTTCTGCTTGTCGATTTCCTTGAGACGGCCCTCGAGCAGGGAGATGCGCTGGCGGATGATGCGTCGGTCGGTTTCGATTTCCTTCTCGCCCGGGCCGCGCATACCGATGCCGCCGCGTTGCTTTTCCAGGTGGGTCCACATACCCGTGAGGCGGGGGAGCAGGTACTTGTATTGGGCCAGTTCCACCTGCACCTTGGCGTGGGCGGTCTGGGCGCGCTTGGCGAAGATGTCGAGGATGAGATGGGTGCGGTCCATCACCTTGCAGTGTAGAATCTGCTCGATGTTGCGCTGCTGCGACGGAGAGAGCTCGTCGTCCACCACCACCAGGTCGATGCCGTTCTCGTGCACATATTCCGCCACCTCCTTGATCTTGCCGGAGCCCATATAGGTTCTGGGATCAGGGTAGGGGAGGTTCTGCATAAACTGCTTGACGCTGATGCCGCCGGCGGTCTCCACGAGAAAAGCCAGTTCATCCAGATATTCCCGCGTCTTCTCTTCCGTGACGGCGGGGGTGGAAACGGCAATGAGCACGGCCCGTTCGGCGGGCATTTCAGTAAGCTTCTTCATTGTGGATGGACGGCGTAGGATCTTTAGTAGGTGGTGTAGGCAATCTCAAGGCGCAGCCGCTTGTCGTTGTCAAGGCCGGTGCCGCCGAAGATGAGCCGGTTGGCGCGCACGGAGGAACCTCTGACCACTAAATTGACCGTGTTGGTCAAGTCGCCGGTGCCCTGAATAAGCTCCTGCACATAGCGCGTGATGCGGAATCTGTACTCGTGCTTGGTGGCATCGTATGTGCCCCCGAAATAGGATGCTGCGGTGTAATATTCGTCATCGGGCAGGTAGGCCAGACTGCTGTCGGCTTTGATGCCCTGCAGCGTCAGGTTGGACGGGTGGATATAATAAGCCTCATCGGGGGAAATGTCGGTGATGACCAGCTCGGCGCGGTTGATGACCACGCGGTTGTTGAGCGACTTGAAGGCATCTTTCAGATAGGGGAAGGTGATGCGCGTCTTCACGCCGCCGGTGGCTTGCAAGAACAGCTTGCTGGCCCCGATAGCCCGGTTGCCCTGCAGCACCTCCTGGATGAAATCCGCATTGGAGGAGGCGTTGTAGTTGTGGTCGAAGTGGATGAAACGGGTGCAATCCGTCGGGCAGGGGAAGGTGTATTTGATGGTATTGCCGCCTTCGTTGTGGTAATAGAGGGTAATGCCGCTCAAGGAGCTGTTCATACTGGTGAGCAGAATATAACCTACAGGGCCTGTGTGGGATACGGCAGAGATGCACAATCCGTGGAAGAAACTCTTGAAGGCGGCGTTGCTGGTCATATGGTGCTGGTTGTTGAGCAGGTATTGACCAAAGGCATTCGAGAGTCGGATGCGGAGGTGCGGGCTGTAGTTGCCGGTGTCCACCACCACGCTGGTGGTAGGCTGGATGGCGTATCCGGTCAGGGCGTAGTTCAGCGGCGTCGGGTCGTAATTCACGGTGCTGGCGCTGTTGTAGGTGCCGGAGAGAGGCTCCGTCAGCTGATACACGCGAAGTCCCACCCGCGAGTTGGTGTCTCCGTAATAGGAGGCCAGCTGGAGGGTGAGCACGATGGAGTCAACCACCGGGTTTGTCCCGAAGTTGACAGAAGAGCCGGTGAGGTTGAACTGAGCATACGTGGAGGCGCGGCAGTCACCGAAAACAGGGTCGTGCACCTCGCCGATGAGGTTGGCGGTGGTGTTGGTGGTGCTGAGCGTGTCCTCCAGGAAGGAGTAGGCCGTCACCGTGACAGTGTCGGTGTAATCCGTGCCGAGTTGCTCGGCAAGGCCAAGACCGATGGAAGAGGTCTGGTTGTTGCAGGCAACCAGAACGGACAGCATAACGGCGAGAACGCCGATCAACCGTAGTGTTTTCATAGAGTTATGCGTTGTCCCGGTCGGAAAGAAGTTCGTCGTAAAATTCGTCGTACATATCCACATAGTTGTCGTCCTCAGGATGTTGGAGGACCGGTTTGCCGGACTGCTCCACATAGGTGATGAGGCGCTTCTTGATGTCGGTGGTGAGGGCGACGGCGTCGGAGAAATCCACGGCGGTCTGCACAATCTGGTCGTAACCGGGGTTTCTGAAATGGCGGAGGCACTCGCGCGGGATGTTGGTTTGGCGGAGTTTCTTGCCGAAATTGGTGGAGAATTTCTCCGGGAAAGAATCTGGGAATATGGTATAGACGATTTTGCACCCTTGCAGCAGCGGGTCGTCCTTATAGACAGTCTTGATGAACATCGGCACCAGGGCGGAAATCCAGCCGTGGCAGTGGATGATGTCGGGTTCCCAGCCCAGCTTGCGGACCGTCTCCATCACACCTTTTGCATAAAAAATAGCGCGGGAGTCGTTGTCGGGGTAAAAGTTGCCCTCCGCATCGTAATAGGGGGTCTTGCGTTTGAAATAGTCCTCGCTGTCGATGAAATATATCTGCATACGGACATTCTGCAAGGAGGCCACCTTGATGATCAACGGATGGTCGGTGTCTTCGATGATAATGTTCTGTCCGGAGAGGCGTATGACTTCGTGCAACATATGCCGATGCTCGTTCACACAACCGAATTTGGGCATAAAAGTGCGAATCTCATTTTCGCGCTCTTGGATGCCCTGCGGCAGATAACGGCAGATGTTTGAAATGTAACCTTCTGGAAAATAAGGATATATCTCCGGAGTGATGAATAAGACTTTCTTCTTTGCCATATATATATTTTAAGTTTGCAAAGATACGAATTTTTTTTGAAAAAAAATTTTTTTTCAAAGTTGGTCTGCGATATTAAAAAAAGTGTATTTTTGCCGCCTCAAAACGAGCCCAGGTGGTGGAATTGGTAGACACGCTACTTTGAGGGGGTAGTGGGAGGACTCCCGTGCAAGTTCGACTCTTGTCCTGGGCACCAGAAAAGGTCTTGACGACGCAAGTTGCCAAGACCTTTTTGTTTCCCCTTCTTTTTTATTTACAATGACGATGCCGGGAATCGAATATTTTGTGTATGTTTGCAACCCCTTTTTTGTTTAACCAATTATAGATTGAAATGACTATCGAAGAAGTTGCTGCTTTAGTGCAAGGAGAAATCGTTTGTGGCGACAGTTTTAAGAACCGGGAGGTGGCCTATGTGTTCGCTTCCGACCTGATGAGCGATGTGCTGACCATCCGCGACACCAGCAATCTGCTGCTGATGACGGGCCTCTCCAACCTGCAGTCCATCCGCACTTGCGAGATGTCCGACATCGAGATGATACTCGTGGTGCGCGACAAGGCTGTCACCGACGAGATGCTCGAGTTGGCGGAGGACAACGATATGATCATCGTCAAGACCAAATATTCGATGTACAAGACCGCCGGCATCCTCTATGGCGCCGGCATTCCAGCTATCTATTAATAAAACCAACGACTATGGATTTTACCTACCACGTGGAAGGAGGCGACTTTACCAATGCAGGGTCCACCTCCAGCGAAGTCAAGAGAATGCTGAAGAAACTCGGCGTAAGTCCCGACATTGTGAAACGTACGGTTGTGGCCCTGTACGAGGCCGAGGTCAACATTGTGGCGCACGCTTACCGCGGTGACATCAATGTGGACCTGGAAGAGGACAAAATCCGCATCGTCCTCGCCGACGAGGGCCCCGGCATCCCCAATGTGGACTGGGCTATGCAGAAGGGCAACTCCACCGCCTCGCCCAAGGTGCGCGAAATGGGCTTCGGCGCCGGTATGGGCCTCCCCAACATCAAGAACAACTCCGACGAACTCCATATCGAGACCGAGGTGGGCAAAGGCACCACCATCGAATTTGTAAACTATTTCAACTAATTGTAAAAGACTATGGCAGAAGATTTCCACCACGCGTTGCAATTCAAATACGACTTGTGCATCGGGTGTGCCCACTGCACGGGCGTTTGCCCTACCGGGGCCATTCACGTCGAGGACGGACACCCGCACCTCAACCCCAACCGCTGCGTTGACTGCGGCCGCTGTTACCAGGCCTGCCCTGTGAACGCCATCTATATCGAGCAAGACGACTTCAACACGGTGTACGACTACAAGTACCCCGTGCTGCTTCTGCCTTCCATATTCACGGCCCAGTTTGAGGAGAAAATCAAGGAACGCACCATCCTCTCTGCCATCTACCATCTGGGCTTCAAACACGTCTTCGAGGTGGAGAAGAGCGTGGATTTCATCAAGGAGGAGATGAAAAAAACCGTTCACGAGAACAATGGCTACAAGCCCATCATCTCCACCTTCTGCCCGGCTGTGGTGCGCCTTATCCAGGTGCGCTTCCCCGTGCTGGTGCCCAACCTCTACCTGGTGAAGCCGCCCCTCGACCTCACGGCCCTCTATATCCAGAAACTGCTTACCGAAGAGGATAACGTGCCCGCCGAGGATATCGGGATTTTCTACGTCGCCCCTTGCGCCGCCAAAATCGCCGCCATCAAGAGTCCGGCCACGGAGGAGGAATCACCCGTTTCCGGCGTTATCAATATGAACTACCTCTACAGCAAGGTGATGCGGGTTATCAAGCAGGGCGAGTACCAGCTTTGCGACGACTCGCGCATCCGTTACCACCGCCTGACCAAGAGCAGCCTCAAATTCACCCTCACCACCGGAGAGGTCAGCCTGCTCAATGAAGGCCGTAACCTCGCCATCGACGGTATCCACAATGTTTCCGATTTTTTGGAGAAACTGGAAGACGAGGATATCCAGGACATTGACTTCCTGGAGCTTCGCGCCTGCGACGAGAGCTGCGCCGGTGGTATTCTCTGCGCCAACAACCGCTTTCTGATGGCTGAACGCCAGCGCAACCGTATGCACAAGTCGCCCGAAGAAATCGATGCCGAGGACAATGATCTGCTCAACTATGTGGATTATCTGTCCGAGCACCGTCGCGTGTTGGGTACCGTGGAGCCCCGCTCTATGGACAAAATGGACGACAATGTGGCAGTGGCGATGAAGAAGATGCGCCGCGCCTTTGAAATCAACCAGAACCTGCCGCAAGTGGACTGCCGTATCTGTGGTTACCAGTCGTGCAAGGCCCTCTCCGAGGCCGTGGTCAACGGGCAGGCACAGATTGAGCAGTGCGTCTTTGTGCAGAAGGCAATGGAGCACGCCGAGAAACTTTCGCTCTCGGATTCCATCAAGACCACCACCAAGATATGGGGTACCAAGAAGATAGACCCCGCTGTCATCAAGAATCTCAATCTTTAGACGAAGTCCGTGCGAGGAGAGCCCTGTAGATAGATTATGCTGCTGAACATTCTGATGAATATCCCTTTGTTGCATATACATTCCGCAGCTGTCACCGATGGCGGCTTTTGGCACGTGCTGCCTTCCCTGCTGTGGGAGGTGCTGTCCACGTCGCTGGAGATTACTGGTCTGGTGCTCTTGATGATGGCGCTCATCGATCTGGTCAACGTCTCATCCTCCGGCCGTTTGGTGGAGAAATTACAGCACCGGCCTTTCCTGCAGTTGCTGTTGGCCTGCCTGCTGGGGGCCATCCCGGGCTGCGCAGGAGGCTTTGCCGTGGTGTCGTTGTATGCCCATAACCTGCTCACATTCGGTGCATTGGCGGGTGGAATGATAGCCACCTTCGGCGACGAGGCTTTCTTCCTGTTCGTGCAAAGTCCGAAGTGGGGATTCATCGTGACGGGCATCCTGTTTGCTTTGGGCATTGTGGTGGGCACCGCCCTGAACCTGCTGCTGCAACGGGCCCGGAAGAGGGTAGGGACATCGCAGGAAATGGACACCTCTTTTGCGGAAAAACATCACGCCGAGGGTGCGCACGACCTGGTGATACACGACGGGGTGGACCATCACGAACATTCCGAAGCCGGAAGTCCCGGTTTCAAGGAAAAACTGCGCCATTTCTTTGTGGAACATCTCTGGAACCATATCGTCAGACAGCATTTCCTGACGGTGTTCCTCTGGTCGTTCGGGGTGCTGCTTTTCCTGAAGGTTTTTGGCTGTTTCTTTGATTTGGACACACTCTTGCAGACCCACACCTGGGCGAAATACCTGTTATTGCTTATCGCGGTGCTGATTGGCTTTATTCCGGAATCAGGGCCACATTTGGTCTTTATCGTGATGTTTTTGGAGGGAACGATTCCGTTTGGCGTGCTTTTAGGCAACTGCATTGCGCAGAACGGTCACGCCGGATTGCCTCTCTTGGCCCAGTCGCGTCGCAGTTTCTTTATGATGAAGGCCGTCACGGTGCTCCTTGGACTGCTCTGCGGGGCGATAATGTTGTAAGACTTTAGACTTGAGACTTAAGACGTACGATTTGCGATGTGCGAGTCGAAAATCGCAAATCGTACATCGCAAATCGCAACTCCTCATTGCTCCACGCCGCGCATTGAGAGGCTGATGCGTTTTCGTTCAATTTCCACGCCTACCACGCGGACCATCACTTTCTGGTTGAGGTGCACCACCTCGCCAGGGTTGGCGACACGCTTGTCGGAGAGATTGCTGACGTGCACAAGGCCGTCCTGGTGAACGCCAATATCGACAAAGCAGCCGAAATTGGTGATGTTGGTGACGATGCCAGGCAGCACCATCCCGGGCTGCAGGTCCTTGATTTTACGCACGTTCTTGTCGAACTCGAACTTCTCGAACTGCGTGCGGGGGTCGCGCCCCGGCTTGGCCAACTCCTTCATTATGTCGGTCAGCGTGGGCAACCCCACCTTGGGCGAGATGAAATGGGCGAGATTGATGTTGTCGCGAATCTCCTTGTGGAGGATGAGGTCGGCCACGGAACAGTCCATCTCCGCGGCCATAGCTTTCACCACAGGATAGCTTTCGGGGTGCACGGCACTGCGGTCGAGCGGATTCTCTGCGTCGCGGATGCGCAGGAACCCCGCCGACTGCTCAAATGCCTTGGCGCCGAAACGCGGCACCTGCTTCAGACTCTCCCGGGAGGGGAACGGGCCGTGCTCGTTGCGATAGTCGATGATGTTGCGGGCCAGCGACGGACCGATGCCGGACACATAGGAGAGCAGCTCCTTGCTGGCGGTGTTGAGTTCCACGCCCACGTAGTTGACGCAGCTCTCCACGGTCTGCTCCAGACTCTCCTGCAGGCGTTTCTGGTTGACGTCGTGCTGGTATTGTCCCACACCGATGGATTTTGGGTCTATCTTCACCAACTCGGCCAACGGGTCCATCAGTCGCCTGCCGATGGAGACGGCGCCGCGCACGGTGACGTCGTAGTCGGGGAACTCGGCGCGCGCCACGGGGGAGGCGGAATAGACGGAGGCGCCGCTCTCGTTGACCATATAGGCCTTCACCTCGCGTTCGAAGGGGATGTAGCGGATGAAATTCTCGGTCTCGCGGCCGGCCGTGCCGTTGCCGATGGCGATGGCATCTACCTTGTATTGCAGCACCAGCCGCTTGAGTTTGTCGGAGGCCAGTTTGTACTGGGCCACCGGCGGATGGGGATAGATGGTCTCATTGTGCAGCAGTTTGCCCTGTGGGTCAAGGATGACGACCTTGCAACCTGTGCGGAAGCCGGGGTCTATGGCCAGGGTGGTCACTTGCCCCAGGGGAGAAGCCAGCAACAGTTGGCGCAGATTCTGGGTGAAAACGCTGATGGCTTCCGTGTCGGCCTTCTCCTTGTAGAAGTTTCGCATCTCGGTTTCAAGTTGCGGTTGCAGCAGCCGTTTGTAGGCGTCGGTGGCGGCCATCCACATCTGTTGCGCGCAGTTGGTGTTGCCGTGGATGAGCCATTTCTTGAGCGATTCCAAGGTCCTTTGCTCGTCGGGGGCGATGGTGAGGCGCAGGATGCCCTCCTCCTCGCCGCGCAGCATCGCGAGCACGCGGTGCGACGGGGCACGGGCTAACTTCTCGTGGGCATCGTAGTAGATGCGGTATTTTTCCTCTTCGTCCACCTTGTCCTTGATACGTTTGGTGGTAATGGTGCTGTGTTGGCGGAAGGTGTTGCGCAGGCGGGCGCGGATAGTGATGTTCTCGCTGATGCGCTCGGCCAGGATGTCGCGCGCCCCCGCGAGGGCCTCGTCTATCGACTGCACACCCTTCTCGGCGTTCACATAGCGTGTGGCCTCCTTTTCGAGGTCCACCTGCCGCTGGGCGGAGATGAGTTTCGCCAACGGCTCCAGTCCTTTTTCCACGGCCACTGTGGCGCGCGTCTTGCGCTTGGGCCGATAGGGTAGGTAGAGGTCTTCCAACTCGCTGAGCGTGAGGGCCGCATTGAACTGCGCCTCCAGCTCGGGCGTGAGCTTGCCCTGCTCTGAGACGGAGTCTATGATGGCCGCGCGCCGCTTGTCCAACTCCACATAACGGAGATGCAGGTCGCGAATCTGGCCTATCTGAACCTCGTCAAGGCTTCCGGTGGCCTCTTTTCTGTATCGGGAAATGAAGGGGATGGTGGCACCGCCCTCCAGCAACGCCAAGGTGTTCTTGACCTGTTCTTCGGTCAGATGCAGTTCCTCGGCAATCTGCAAAGCATAGTTTCTTTCGGTCATTTATCGGACAAGGGTGACGGTCCCTCTTCTCAGGAGGGTCTGGTTAAGGTTGGAATAACGGATGTATTGTATCGTCCACACATAGACTCCAGAGGGGGCGGGCTTACCGTTGATGGTGCCGTCCCACGGCGTGTCAGTGTCCTCGGTCATAAAGAAGAGGTTGCCCTGCCGGTCGTAGAGCTCCAGGCGATAATAGGCCACATCGGTGGCAATAGGCTGGAACACATCGTTCACATTGTCATTATTGGGGGTGAACGAGTTGGGAATATACAAGGCGAAGTTATCCACCACGGGCACGATGAAGGTGGTGTCGTCAGAACAACCGTCCACGTTGGTGACGAGGAAGCGGACGTTCATATTGTCGGATGTGGTGACGTGGTAGGCGTGCTCGGCGTTTTGGCTGGTGGAGGTGCCGCCGTCGCCGAAGCTCCAGAAGTAGGAGACGATGTCGCTGCCGGTGGACTCATCATAGAAATAGACAATCTCGCCGTTGTTGGCTTCATCAGGAGAGAAGGAGAGCATAGCGTGCGGGTAGTCGGACACGTGGATGGCGTTGTGCAGCGACACCGAGTCGGAGCAGCCCGGCGCGGTGGAGAGCCACAGGGAGACATCGTAGTATCCGGGATTGTCCAACGTCACGTTGAAAGGATTGCTCGTGAATATGGTGTCTGTGCCGTCCTCGTGGGTCAAGTGCCAGATGATGTCGCAATCGTCGGGGATATTCAGGGTCTTGAGATTGACAGGCAGCGGGGCGCAGCCGTTCTCCGGGTTAATATGCAGGTCGATGGTCGGCTGGCTGTAGATGGTGACCTCCACATCGGCGGTGTCGGCCAGACAGCCGTAACGGTCCTTGGCGATGACTTGGTAGGTTCTGCCGCTGGAGATGTCGGCGGCGGAGGATTGGGCATTAGGAGTGGTGATGCCGCTGGCGGGAATCCATTGCCAGAGCAGGTCGTTGGCCCCACTGGTCATATTGACGGAAATATGATCTCCGTGGTGGCAATACTTGAAAGTCGTGTCTTCCAATTCAATAGGAGGATTGCACTTCAAATGATAGACCAAAGTGTCCACACGCCCGGCATCGGGATGCCCGTTGTAATAATAGTCGTCGCAAAAGATAGTGGTCACGATAAGTTGGACATCTTTGACGACGTTCACATCGCAGGGGGCGGAGGGCAGCATCCGAAGGTGCATCAGGATGACAGAGTCGTCGGCGTGGTAATAGACCTCGTTGTTGGTCTCGTTCAGGATATCCCAGTTGGTTCCGTTGAGGTAGGAGAGTTCATAGTCAATGCCCACAGCGGCATTGCCCATAAAATCAATGCTGGCGTGATAGAGGCCTTGAAGGACCTTTCTGGGCAATTTAAAATGAATGTCCACCTCACGGCAGTTTTGGACGATGGTGTCCCCGAACTGGGTGGAACTGTTATTGTTAATCTGGAAATCCTCCACCACTTGCACGGAGGGGCTGTAGAAACTGCCCTCTTCCAAGAACACTCCTGAATCGTATGCGTTGTCGCCGATGTTGCCGACGGACAGGTGCATCGTGTATGTTTCGCAGGCGAGTATGGTGGCTTCGGCGGTGAGACTGGTGGTGTAACCGTCGTACTGGACAGCTGCACCGCCGTTGTTGTTATGGTAATAGGTGGTGTTTAGCAAGTGGTTGACATTGTCAATGGTTACGGGTGTTCCAGTGGGGTGTTGTGCCGTTATGCTGTGAGGAACGATGGCCACGTTTCTGGTGGTGTTTGGCGCGAAGGTAATAGGATCCCTGCCTGTCAGCAGAAAGGCGAAAACATCGTTGAAGCCGGCGTTTACGTATTCTTCGTACTCCTCAGAACCGAAGATGTAGTTGAACGCAAAGGTGTCGGAATAAGCCACAAAATTGAATTCGAGGGCGGAGCAGTTATGTAAAGTGCTCGTGGCGTAGGGTTGAAGTTGTGGGTCAACATATTCGGGGGAGACTGCCGAACTGGAAGAACCGCTGTTGTTCGGACCATTTGCCACGCTCACATTGCCTGTGGTCATAATCAATCCGGAATGATACGGGAAGGCGTTTCCGGTATAAGTGAAGGTGCCGATTTGAGCGGTTGAGATGTTGCCGGTGCTGTTGTTGAATTTCGCATTGGATAAGAGCACACCGTCACCGGCAAGGTGCTGGTTGATCAGGACGGTGGGGTTCTGCCCGGCCGCAGATTGGGTGGAGAGGCTTTGGGCGCGAAGACTTCCCCAAAGCATTAGGCAACCTATCGTCAAGTATATAAGTTTCAGTCTCATATCCGTTGTTTTATTGTTGATATTTCCTTTTTTGCTCAAGGACTACAGGTTGACAACCTCGATGGCACGTTGGATGCGGCGGTGCGTCTCTTCCGTTCCCATCAGCTCGATCATCGTGAAGAGTTCCGGGCCGCGCGCCGTGCCCACCAACGCGATGCGCACACTGTTCAGAATCTGACCCATATTGAGCCCGTTGTCCTGAATGTACTGCATCACAGTGTCCTGGGCCTTCTGCCTGTCAAAGGGCTGGAAAGACATCAGCATATCGTCGATCACCTTCAGATGCGCGCCCGTGCCCTCTTTCCATCTCTTCTTCAGGGCCTGCGGATCATATTCCGTCGGCGCCTCGAAGAAGTAGCAGGCCTGTTCCCAGAAGTCGTTGATGAAATTCAACCGGTCCTTAATCAAGTCTATAACGTTTTTGACATAGTCTGCGTTGCAGCTAATATGTTTTTTTTCCAATATTTTTTCAAAATAAGGATAAAGCTCGTCGGCGCTCTTCATTTGGATGTACTCGTGGTTGAACCATTTTGCCTTGTCGAGGGAGAACTTGGCACCGGCCTTGCTGATCTTTTCGATGGAGAAGGCGTCGATGAGTTCCTGCAGGCTCATCAGTTCCTGGTCGTTGCCAGGGTTCCAGCCGAGCAGGGCCAGCATATTGATGACCGCTTCCGGCAGGTAGCCCGACTCGCGGTAGCCCGAGGAGATATCCCCGCTCTTGGGGTCGGTCCACTGCAGGGGGAACACGGGGAATCCGAGGCGGTCGCCGTCGCGTTTGCTGAGTTTGCCGTTGCCGTCGGGTTTGAGCAGCAGGGGCAGGTGGGCGAACTGCGGCGCCTCCCAGCCGAAGGCCTTGTAGAGCATCACGTGCAGCGGGGCGGAGGGCAGCCACTCCTCGCCGCGGATGACGTGCGTGATCTCCATCGTGTGGTCATCCACAATGTTGGCCAGGTGATAGGTGGGCATCCCGTCGGACTTGTAGAGCACCTTGTCGTCGAGCAGGGAGGAGTTGATGACCACCTCACCGCGCACAAGGTCGTGCACGTGGATGTCGATGTTGTCGGGATATTTGAAGCGCACCACATAGTGCTCGCCGGCCGCGAGGCGACGCTCCACTTCCTCGGCGGGCAGCGTCAGCGAGTTGACCATCCCCATACGGGTGGAGGCATCATATTGGAAGGTCTTCTTGGCAGCCTCGGCCTCCTTGCGCTTGGCGTCCAGCGATTCGGGCGTGTCGAAGGCGTAGTAGGCCCAGCCGTCGCGCACCAGCTGCTCGGCGTAGGGCTTGTACATCGCCTTGCGCTCCGACTGGCGGTACGGGCCATAGTCGCCGCCGATGCCGACGCCCTCGTCGAACTTGATGCCGAGCCATTGGAAGGCCTCTATGATGTAGGCCTCCGCACCCTCCACGAAGCGCGTCTGGTCGGTGTCCTCGATGCGCAGCAGGAAAGTGCCGTGGTTTTTCTTGGCAAACAGATAGTTATACAAGGCGGTGCGAACGCCACCGATATGAAGCGGGCCCGTGGGAGAGGGCGCAAAACGTACTCTTGGATTCATAAATGGATACTTGATAATTTCTTTATTGGTTTACGCTGCAAAAGTACAAAAAAGTTCGACACTTTTTTGTACTTTTGCGCTCTTTTAAAAAAGTACCATTATGGCCCTGTTCAATTTCAACAAACCCGAACCGAGAGAGTTCAAGTACAAGCCCCGTTTCTACACCCCCGAGGAGGAAAAACCCACCGGCGACCACCGTCGCGACTTTGCGGAAGAACTGCACCGCGAATGGTCCGGCAAACGCCGCCACGACAAGGACAGAGGAAGTATGCCTTGGATCACCATCGCCTCAATGCTCTTCTTCGCCCTTATCCTCGCTATCCTGTTCTTCAAATTTTTCAAATAGCCGTTAGCTTTTAGCCATTAGCTATTAGCCTTTAGGAAATGGCCAATAGCTAAAAGCCAACAGCCAAAAGCCAGACCTATGGATATCATCAAACTTTTGCCCGATGCCGTGGCCAACCAGATTGCCGCCGGTGAGGTGGTGCAGCGCCCGGCCTCGGTCGTCAAGGAACTCCTGGAAAACGCCGTCGATTCCGGTGCCACCGACATCCAGCTCATCGTCAAGGATGCCGGCCGCACCCTCATACAGGTTATCGACAATGGCAAGGGAATGTCTTTCAAGGATGCACGGCTCTGCTTCGAGCGGCACGCCACCTCCAAGCTGCGGAGCGCCGACGATCTGTTCCACATCACCACCAAGGGCTTCCGTGGCGAGGCCCTGGCCTCCATCGCCGCCATCGCCCACGTGGAACTCAAGACCAAGCCCGCCGAGAGCGAGACCGGCACGCTCGTGCTTATCGAAGGCGGCGAGGTGCGCGCCCACGAGGCCATCGCCACCCAGGACGGCACCTCCGTTTCGGTCAAGAACCTCTTCTTCAATGTGCCCGCCCGCCGCAACTTCCTCAAGTCCGACAACGTCGAGATGACCCACATTGAGGAGGAATTCTACCGTGTGGCCCTCATCCACCACGAGCTGAATTTCTCCTTCTTCCATAATGGCAAACTGATGCTGCAGCTCAAAGCCTCCAACTTCCGCCAGCGCATCGTCGCCGTCTTCGGCTCCCATTTCAAAGACAAGCTTTACCCGGTGGAGCAGCAGACCGACTTTATGAAGATTTCCGGCTTCATCGCCAAGCCCGAGAACGCCAAGAAGAAGAAAAGCGAGCAGTATATGTTCATCAACCGCCGTTTTGTGCGTCACCATCTGCTCAACTATGCGGTGGAAACCGCCTATTCAGAACTGATACCGCAGGGCTATCGTCCCGCCTATTTTCTTTATATCGACATTGATCCCGCCGCCATTGACGTCAACGTGAGCCCCACCAAGGTGGAGGTGAAACTGCAGGATGAGAAGCTGATGTTCGGCTTTCTCAACGCTGCCGTGAAAAAGTCGTTGGGCACAATGTCGCTGACCCCTCAGCTGGACTTTGACGTGGAGGGAGCGCTCATCCCGCCCGACAAGCCCGCCAATCACGAGGTGGAGGCCCCCTCAATGGGTATTAATCCCAACTACAATCCTTTCGACAGCGTACCGTCCCGCCCCCGCAGGGAGGGAAGTTTCGACTCCTTCTCCAACGACTCTTGGAAGCAGCGTTCCAACCCCTCCGGATGGGAGGAGTTTCTGAAGGGAATGCAGACCGAGCAGGTCAGCACTCCCGAGTGCACCCAGCTGGAGACGCCTATGGAGGAGGTTCCCTGTTCGCAAGGGAATATGGAAGAGTTGCCCGATTCATTTGATTTCTTCGTCGCCGACAACCGTTATATCTTCTGCCGCCTGCAGGAGCAAACAATGGTGGTGGATGTGGTGCACGCCTACGAGCGCATAATGTACGACCGCTATATGGACGCGCTGCTCCACACACCGGTGCGCGTGCAACAGAGCCTGTTTCCCGTCACCATCACCCTCACGCCCGCGCAGGCTGACTTGGCCGACACACTCAAGCCAGACTTCCTCAAGTTGGGCTACGACTTGGAGAAGATGGACAACACGCATTTTGCGGTCAATGGCACGCCCAACGACGAGGCCTCGGAGGGCGATGTGCAGACACTCATAGAGCAGGCTCTCGATGCCTTCAAGACCAACCAGTTTCTCTACAAGGCGGATGCGCGCCGCAATATGGCCATCTGTATGGCCCGCCAGAACCGCACGCGCTACAAGCCTCCGAGAACGTTGGAGGAGGTGCGGGCGCTTTTGCAGCAGCTCTTCAACTGCGAGTGTCCGGCCACCACGCCCTCCAACAAGAATGTTTTCCACATTATTGGGCCTGAAGAACTGAAACACTATTTTGACTGATTATAACAGGCTATGAGTCAAATTGAGTTGCAACATATCACCTTCGGTTATGGGAAAGACCCTCTTTTCTGCGATTTGAGCGTGCAGATTTCAGAGGGCGAGTTTTGTGCCATTGTCGGGCCCAACGGGTCGGGCAAGACCACTTTGTTGAAGTGCATTGCCGGCCTGTTGTCAGTGAACAGCGGGCAGGTCATTGTCAACAAGCGGGTGCTGAAGGATTACACCACGCGCGAGTTGGCCACGCAGGTGGCCTACGTGCCCCAGCGGCAGGAATTGGTCTTCGACATCTCCGTCTTCGATATGGTGATGATGGGCCGCAATCCTTACCAGCGGCAGTGGCAGCTGGCCAATTCCCAGGATGATGCAATCGTGGAGGAGATGTTGGAGAAGTGCAACCTGTCGCATCTTCGCGACCGCAGCGTCAACGAGTTGAGCGGCGGCGAGATGCAGCGCACCCTGATAGCGCGGGCGATGGCGCAGCAGACCCCCATAATGCTGTTGGACGAGCCCCTCTCCAATCTCGACATCGCGCACAAGTTCGAGATTATGGACATCCTGCAGCGTCTTAACCGTGAGCGGAATGTATTGGTTGTCATCATTCTGCACGATTTCCCCATTGCGTTGGAGTACGCGTCGCACGCCCTGCTGATGCGGTCGGGGAGTGTCTTGCAGCACGATGTGGTGAAGGCGGTGTTGTCGCCGGAAAATATCCGGAGTTGTTTCGATTTGTCAGAGCGGTTTGTTATCACCGAAGAGGGATTTGTCAGCAAATGATCTTGGTCTTCGGTCTTTGGTCTTCGGTCTTTGGATTTTGGAGATTGGTTGTTGGGGATTGGTTTTGTTTCAAAAAAAATGTTATTTTTGCCGCCTCAAAACGGAGAGATGGCAGAGCGGTCGAATGCGGCGGTCTTGAAAACCGTTGAGGGTCACACCTCCGGGGGTTCGAATCCCTCTCTCTCCGCCACCTGTAGAGACGTAATGCATTGCGTCTCTACATTTGTTTTAACTGGGAGGGTGTTATATCCGAAAACGCGTCTTTGTCACTTCCGGATTTCCTCAATGCAGTTGTCACTGTTGCGGTGATCGATGATATACACCGCATCGTCCGTCACCTTCAGCAACTGCTCGAAATATATACCCAACGTAAACGGCATATTCGGGCTGGGATTCCTGATGATTTTGGGTTCAAAATGCAGGTCGTCATCCAACTTGCCCAATACCAAACAACGTTCACTCGGCTTTGTGGCAGACAACACTTTCCACTCGCGCTTGGGA
>JAEEGG010000473.1_pt1 | contig 134455 bp, 103 predicted proteins | sample 9134161 | NCBI WGS metagenome assembly JAEEGG01 (sample SAMN16246543, study PRJNA631951) | gut metagenome | biome: gut microbiome; feature: rumen; material: CR-attached | host: Bos | place: Iran: Karaj | collected 2018-10
GTTGAGCAAAAACGTATTTGTCCTGGAACATGGCAGTCAATTGTATTTGGCTGCAAAGTTACAAAATCAAGTCCGTTTCATTCTAAAAAACAGCTTAATAGACTGAATTTCAATTATTTCAAAGAGCGATTAGTCCACTTTAACGGGACAGTAGTGATAAGAAATACTTTCTTCATCTCTTTCATTGTTTTAATTACCTTGAAAAAACAAGGAAGCTTCATTGTAATAGGCTTTAGCCCTATTCCAAAGTGCATCTACATTCTTCTTAGAACCATACAGAGCAGATGCTTTGTTGTCGTATTCAGTAACAGCTGCATCAACTTGCGACACTAAAGTGTTTTCGTAGTATTCTTTAGAATAATAACGATACTGAGTTAATTTCTCTACCATAGATGATGCATAGTTATAATGAGACTCTGCGATACTTGGCTTTACATTGTTCAACGCGCGTACTAAGTCTGTACAATTAGACAGCCATGTATCATTAGCAAATTGGCGGGCTTGACTAATAGTGCTTTGAGCATTTGCTACCCCAGAGAAGTGTGTGTGCTTACTGATTGCACGTGCTTGGTTGTAACGACTAATAATGTTCTCTACTTGGGTAAGAGAGTCCTTGGTCGTTTGCTTTAAAGGCAATGATCCGTCTGCATGTTTTATCTTTTTTAGTTCCTTTATTGTCCAAAGCATATACTGATGGTCGTTCTCGTACCAAGTATTCTGCTTAAACAACGCAAAAGAACGCTTCAAAAACAAGGGCGTATACCTCCCAAGCAGCATGTCTAAACCGTTATCCGCCTCCTTCTTGGAAATTTTGTCTTCTTGGGCATAAATGTTGATTCGATTCCACGTTACAAACAGGATAGAATCTTCTTGCACTCCATTGTTGACCTTTCCAAAAGAATTATAACACTTCGACAAATCATTCATGTACTGATTCGTCTGGTGCGGAGCTTTTGGTGGCTCCACCTTTGTCTTGGCATATATCATTACACCGCCTATGGCCAGCGTAACAGCCAAAATTAGTATGACTATTTTAACAGCTACTTTCATAATCTTCTTTCATTTAAAGCCTACCTCGTTTGTTTCCTGTATTTTCCGGCTGCCCATTTCCTTGCGGGTTGGCAGGTGCTGGGTCGGTCTTCTTTTTCCCTGTTATATTAATTCTTTGTTCTTTTGGCTTGTAATTTGCATCAACTGGGGCAACATAAGGAGAATGATCTTCTTTCAACCATTTTTTGTATTCTTCAATTTTAATTCCTTTATCATTAGGTCCGTTATATTTCCCGTCAAAATTTTCCTTACCAACATGTGGGTTTCTCCCAGAAGCAATATAATTTTCCAATAAGGAAACTATCTCAGAGAAATTTGCTGAGTCGCTAAGTCCTGCCTCTTTTTTCTGTTTAAGGACATCAAGATTGAAATCGTTAAGGACATCAAACAAGCCTTTGGTCGCTTCAAAATTATCAAGGCTGTCTTTATGCCATGTTTCACTGGTCTCTAGGTATTCAATTGCCCTCTGCAAATCCGTTTTCTCCGTATTCTGTGAAACGGTAGCGTCACTTTTTTGAGGTAAAGTGTTTTCATTCTTCTCCAATGCACTATATCCTGCATAGAGTAAAAGAACTAAAACACATGAAGCAAATCCATATGCCATATATTTTATTTTAGAAAGCCATCGGTCATCAACGAACAATCTGTTAACATGCCCCTTGCCCTCTTGGATTCTATCACCATAGGTGGTATACCCTTTTATAGGAGATGAAGATATCTTCCGATGAGTTTCAACTGTTAATATGGCATCGTTTTTCGTGTCTTTATCTCCATCATAAACGGGAATTGAAAACTCATAATGGTACATTCGTTTTACTAACATTATGGGTTGCTGCCTGTCTAATTGCAGGTGAAAGTTATACTTTTGCCAATCCGAATATCCTTTTGACTTAACAGTTATAGTTAACCCTTGTTGATAAGATGCTTCGGAAATCTCCATGAAATCTCCTTCCATCCACTGGAAGTTAATACTAACATCAAACTCCTTTAAGGGAATATTATTGTTGTCGGTTACAAAGAATATGTTTTTAGGAATAAGTACCTTAAAGTCTACAGGTCTTATCAAAGCATCATTGGGTAAATTCGGGCCTCCTTTTGCTATAAATGTCTTTTGGATAGTGGCATAATTTTTCTTCCGCCAAAATAGTGACAAGGAGGTTCCATCGGGAACTTCTATGGATTTACTGAATGGAATGAACTGAGTTTGCGACTTGAAATAAGCCGTAAAACCATCTATGGGTTCTACGGAATTAAATCTTAGAATCTTCTTAGGTTCAAATATGAGTTCTGTGTTTGAATTATGAAGAATTCTCTGTTTTTTGTCAATCAAAATAATACCTTTGTATTTCCCATATTCCTGTTGTGCAATATATGGCCCAAGTAATTCATTAAGTAAAAAATCCCCATTATAGTATCTTATACCATAAGGAGAGCCCTGCTTTGAAGTAATAGTGCCAACAGCTGAAATTAGTACATCATCAGTTTCATATTCACGATTAAACAAATCTATCAATTGAGCCTCATTCGTTTTCTTCTCTTCTGAGATAGCCTGTTCGACATTTTTCAGAATATTTATTGTCTCTTCCGAAGAGATTCTCAAATTACTTGGCACATGAACCCATACTGCCGTGTTATCATTTGGTCTGCCGCTTCCTTCTGGACGTGCTTTAATAACACATAACAGGTAACCTAAAGTACCAAGAAACTTTAACAGATAAACGGTTTTCTCTGATGCGTCAAAATTTGACAATTCTTTAATTGCAGAACGAGCATCTGTAGCATAATGCGCCCAAGAATCATTCTTGTTGATTGAGAATCCCTCAGATTCTCCACCATTTGTTATCTTTATTACTAATCCTAGTTTCATAACTTATCCTCTAAAAATTGATTCAAACATTCCACGCCTGCCGCCTCGATAGCTTGCAGACCTTTGCAAAATTAAATTCACGACATTCTCAGCTGGACGAGAATTGAAACGACAGTAGTTCTGGAAACAAACATCGCCCAAAGAGAATGCAAGTTTTTCAACTTTCCCCTTGTTAATTTCATTGTCTTTGCATATTTGCTCCAATCCATTATAAAATCCGAGATACTTTTCATTAATATAATTCGTAAACGTATCTCTTGTCGCATTCTTGGCTTTATCAGCCTTCGTAATCATGATATATATGGCATCTGTATCTTTACGGAAAATACCGGTATTCTTAATATATGATACAGCTCCCTCTAGATAAACCCTTTGGGGAAGCCCCTCATATAAACGGTTTTCTGCCCCATATTCAATTACGAAGATGTGCATTTTACGATTTGTTGACCTGTTGTCGATAAGTACCTTTGTCATCGTGTCTAACATCACTTCGTCGGTTTCGGACATAGGGTCTCCAGCATTAGCCTTGAACATGCAACGCATAAGTTCACCGGCCATATCAATGCAAGTGATAGGATGTATTTTACTCTCATTGTCAACAAGATCAAATCCCATCTCATAGAAAGAGTCCACAGAAGTTCCTTCCATTAAGGTTCCAATCTCACCATTTTGGAACAGATTGATGAGCTTCATCATATATCCATAACCTTGTGACTCTGTGTCAGGATCCATAGAGCGAGCTACACGGCCACTGGCAGCAACGCTTAAAATGGCTCCAAGTGCACAACTCTTGCCAGATGACGGGATACCCCAAAAATACACTTCTGTTGACTGCTTATTAATTTTTTCTAGTTTTTCTGGGGTTGGAAAACTTTGAGCACTTTCTCCATTATACATTTTCTGGATGAATAATCTATCAATATTGATGCCCAACAAATCTGCTACAGAAATAGTACCCTTGTTAATTAAGCGTTTCACCACACCTGCGTTTAAAAGATTATGGTCTTCTGCTATTTTTTTCAAAAATTCATCTTTTGTAATTTTCTGTTCACCCAAGAAACGTTCAATAACATCAATGATATTATTGTCTTTTTGGGCAGGAGTTAAGCTTTGGTCAGTCTGGAATTGTCCAATTTGGCTGACTAGTGTTTCCACATCAACACCCATAATCTCATCAAGTAATAAATTATTGATAAGATTATTTGCTTCACTAGCATGAATGCTTGTTGGAAATTCTCTCACGAATTGCCTCAAGGCATTAATGTCAGTCTTGTCGACTATACTCCACGCTTCATCAGTCACAGATTTCCGAAGGTCATCCTGAACCTTTTGTTCTAATTGAGCTTTTAAAGCACGTGCTTGTGACCTAAACTGCCCATCAGGATATGATGATAAGTATCTGTTGACGGCATCGACTGTTCGTTCTGTCTGTACTTTGTTCCATTCGTCAGAATCTCCACTTTCTAATTTGTGCTTGACTTCACGTCTTTTAGCAGCAGAGAATTCACCATCAGTATCATCACATAGTTCTTTGAAAGTAACGATGCCCTCTTTTACATAAGTAACAAGCTGCTCGACAGAGTACTGATCAATATTTTCTAATATATCTTCTTTTTTAGGCATATCTTTTTACTCTTTTGGGTTAGTTCCGTATTCATTTTCACCAGGTTCTCCATCTGCAAAAGCCATCCAGAGACCGTAAAATGGTATTAGTTGGTACCATCCAGAATTCCCACGATCGTGACATCGTTTAGAACCTTGTGCCCAAATAAACCAACATCCAGGTATTAATAGCAGGTACATAACACCTTCTGGCCATCGCGATGCACCGACTATCAAACCTATTATGAAAGAGTAAGCATACAATATGATTAGTGATAACCAATACTCCATCCGTCTTATGCGTCCACTAAAGAAATTAAATGGACGCTTAAACATTCCCCTGTTATCAACCACATCATCTAATTGTATTGTGCTATCATCACTTTTAGGCACGTTTTCTTCAATGGTATCAATTGGCGACTCCACGCTGTCAATTTGTATGATGTCAGTTGACGGGAGTTCTAATTCTTCCGATGGTACACTGATTTGATTGTCTTCATTTTTTTCAAGAGCCTGTTTGGTATTGCATGGCTCAGGTATAGGCCTGTCCAAAATCTCCCTGACTTGCCTTCTTAACAAAGGAGTAAATGCCCCTTCTGACTCTTTTGCAAGTTCATAAAGTGTTACAGTGCCATCCTTAACTGCTCCTGCAATTTCCTCTGGAGTATAGCTCCTTAGATTCTTTAGTAATTCTTTCTTTGCTACCATATCTTATATTTTTAAATTCAACAATTAGAATGTTCCACCATATATGTCATCGGATGCTTGATTCTGACTAAAATCAGTATTGTCAAAACTGCTTTCTTCGACATCAATCTTTCTAACATGCTTCTTAACATTAACTGTTTTGTTTACTGGAATTAATGAATACAATCCAGTTGCTCGGGTATTCCTCTTTTGTAAGAAATAGGGGAAGAGAAGCATCAAAAACAAAATAATACCTGTTATTATCGTATACAGGTTAATCCCATTACTGTTAACAAATAAATTCCGCAAATCGGTAAGTTCGGTATTCGCAGCCTTAAAAGATTCTCTGTTAGGGTCGAACGGGGCAACTGAATGAGTACTGTTTTTGGGCTCATTACTTAACACGGGCACCGAAACTTCATACAGTTTCTGATTCCAACCTTCGATAGCGTCAGATATCATGTTAATATTACCGACTAAGAAAGCATTCCACACACTTGCCCCTTGGTTCGCTTCGTCTATCCATTGTAATGCAGAGATTCTTAAGCTATCAGTGTTCTGCGACAACAACTGAAGTCTCAAGGTTGTAATATAATTTTCCCTAACCATGTAATCATTGGCATCGGAAAAACCTGCCTTCAAGTATGCTGTTCTTGCGTTCTCCTTATTTGCAATAATACTAAATAAGAAATCTGAATAAGCCGTAATCCTGTCTTTCGAATACTGGTCATAGTTGACAAACATCTGTCTTGATTTCTCAATAGCAGAAGCGAACTTGGGCTCTATTTGGTCTCTTTCTGAAAAGACAGACCAAAAATGGTTATATGGTATCATTGCCCACAGGAACGCTATAGGGCAAAGGCAGATTAAGATTCGTTCTATAATGATTGAACGGTCAAACTTTTCGTCAGTTCCCTTATATATTTGTGCTCCGATGAAAGTCAGTATTAGCACAATGTCTATTACAAACACCTTAATAGCAGATGACTTGAAATCACCGCCATTCGAATAGAAGTCTCCCATATAGGTGACATAGCTGATGAATATTAAGGCAACAAATGCTATAATATGTCCCCAGGAAAACTTAAGGGTTTCATTCCATGAATACTTATTATCGCTCATTATTCTTATTTTTTAGGAAGTAACTTTTCTAATTCTTTTATTTTCTGCTGATATTCAGCGATTTGTCTTCTAATTGCATCGTAATCTGTTTCGTCAGCATTTGGATTTGCTGGCCTTGGGGACTCGTCAACGACAATCTCTTTCGTATCAGGAATTCCGCCTGAATTGGAATCGAAGTTTTCAATATCTGGCACAGGGCGCATCTGTCTTTCCCTACGCTGGAAGTCCTCGTTCTTGGTAGCCTCCAATGCTTTGTCTACAAGGACCATAGGAGGAATCCATCCGTACACGTCTGCACCTGTACTATAAAGCACATTGCGAGCCTGTTCCACTGTAAGGTCTTTCTTTAGGGACTTCATCAAGGCAATAGTTCCAGATACTATAGGTGCTGACATACTGGTGCCGTCACATGATTGGAAAGTGCTTGAAGGATAAGAGCTATAGATTCCCTTGCCTGGTGCTGATATGTCAGAACAAGGGCCATAATTGGTAAATACCGTAGGATATAACCTCTTATCGACAGCTGTAACCACAATAGAAGATTCATTCCTGTTTTCCGGTGGAATACTCGTAAGAATATCGTCATTTCCAGCAGCAAACACGAGAATACTCTTTTTCTTAGCTGCCAATTTACTTACTCTTGCCCATAGAGCTGCAACATTATGGAACTGTGTCTTCGCAATCTGGTCTTGTTGAGTGACGGGAAGCACATTAAGTCCTTTGAAGGAAGGCGCAATTGATATATTCACAACGTCAGCATCATGGTGGAGTGCATACATTACACCTGCAATCATTGCTGACAATGGGCATTTTCCGTTGTCAAACACTTGAATGGGCATCAGTTTGCAATTGGGTGCAACACCAGAGGCTCCTTTGCTGTAATAGTCAGCAGAACCTACTGCCAAACCTGCCGTGTGCGTTCCATGACCCTGACCAATACTCAAAGTGTTGTTCTGCGTAAACACATTATATGCGTCTACTATTCGTCCATTGAACATTGGATGATCTGCTTGAATACCATCATCGACAATTGCTACCCTAATATCTGATAAGCCTTTGGTAATTGCCCATCCTTGTTTCAGATGTATAGCACTTAAATGCCATCCTGCATCTTCTATAGACGAACTGACATGACCATTCAACTCATAGACCTCTTCATCAAACACGATGAACTTGTGATTAGGCAATTGGTTGTTAATTGTACGCCTAATTTGGTCTCTTTCGTTTTCTGGCACTTGGATAACAAGGAGTTTTACTTCTTTATCATATCCAATAATTTCATATTCATCACCAGGATAGGTTTTCTTAAAATCACGCGCCAAAGACTCAATATCGCCATTCTCATCCTCCATGAATAGGAATAGGCGATCACCCATGATGCTTGGAGCACCTGGCTGTTCCACAATATGAGGGTCTGTTCCGTCTTCACCCATAATGGGAGCAACAATCGTGTTATCATCGGGTAATGTGCCGTCATTTCCCGTTATGGGACGGACATGGCCATTGTCATCTATAACTCTTCCATCTGAACGTGTAATTGTATCCATTGGGGCTACGCCATTAACAGGTGCATGATGGCCAGCACAACCAACACAACCTCTTAACAACCATGACAGCAGCCAACAAAGGAGTATTGCAAGTAGCAGCCATAAAAGCCACTTGAGGCAACCTTTACCTGCAAACAATCCTGTTAGCCATAGCCAACAACGACGATACCATGGGATATTCTCTTTATATTGAGCAACGAACCGCTTGTCTTCTTTTACAATGCAGTTATATGGAGACGGACTCCAACCTGTAAACTCGTAGTTTTTGCCTGCCCTTATTCGTGGAATTTCAGATGTTTCAATTTTAGATCCTGCGGGTTTACTAAAATATCCAACTCCATCTAATTTGCCATGTGCTCCGGCATCAAAAGCACAATCAAAGAACTCTGGTTCTTCTGGCTCAATGGGAGGAATAATGACAGGGGGGGCTTCTTCTGTTTTTTCCACCTTATCATAATTAGCTGAGAACACCGCATTTTCCTTAACAATATGTCCTATAGGATTGGGAGTCCATCCTGCGAAAGACCATCCTTCATTTGCAATGACCTCAGGAATGTCGTCTTCTTTTAGTATGGCACCATCTACTCTCGTGAGTTGTTTATCTATTTTCAGGTTTAAAGTTCCATGCTCTCCAACATCAAAAGTAATCTTATACTTCTTTTTTTCATCGTATTCATGGATAATAGATCCACTAACATTGTGTTTTGTGGTATCGGGTGTCATACCCCATGCTACGAGATAAACTTTGTCGTCTGCACAGTATATTCTATTGTCATCAATATACCTGATTGCAGAGGCAAGTATTTGCAATGATTCACCATCTAAGTTTGCTGCAGCATTTCTATATTGCCGGATGGTATCATTTTTGATAGCCTCATACCGTGTCCTTTCGGATTCAGATAGTTCGGAAAGTTTGATTGGATAATCTTTCCATTCATCTATATGCCAGCAGATTTGATCCTCATCATCAATATACTGTGGGACGGCAAGGAAATGTCTGTATTCTGGCGGCACTGCTGTTTTAATTACACTATACACGCTGTCGTACCTCATATATAGGGGGTCCCGACCAATACCTTGAAAGTCGGTATAGTCTACAACATCCGTATAACAGAGTTTTCTTTTACCAAAGAATGTATGTCCAGCCATATCAAATTAGTTGTATAAGGTTTGACAGTTATCCATTATTTTCTTTATCTTCGCATTGGCCACAGGGTCACAACGTGAAATATCGCTGGCGTAAATAAGACCTATGGTAACTAGGTTCTGCCAACGTTGGAAATTATCCCAAAGAGGGAGTTTCCTAAGAACATCCATATTAATGACATCCTGATTGACGATACTTGCAGAATCGTCGAAAGCTTTTAGCGTTTGTATCAGCGGCCTTGGCTTCCTTACAACATCCCAAGTGTCGGAAGCAGTGTCTATGGCCAAGTGGCATTTCTGCGCTTTTGCATTAATGTCTGCTATCTCATGGTCATCAATGTAATTTCTTCCAACGCTACTCACAAAGTTGTTTAGAGTAAGCGAGGCATAGTCTGCAATAGCATTGGGCTGTTCATTGAGACTGAACACATTGCAATAGCGATCTATCTTTTCTGAGATTAGCTTTCTCACTCCAAGCTTTTTGAGAAGACTAACCAACATGAACACGACTTCGTCTGCATGTGGCAATATACTCTCTATCGATTTAGCTTGATTGTTCAAATAAGTGACCCAATAGTCAATGATATGCTTCGTGACCACATCTGCCACAGTGGTGAGGGTTTCCGCATTACTTGATATAACTTCCTCTATGGTGCAACCTTTTTCCTTCAAATCTCGTTCAAGCTGTTCTTCATCACAGCTAAAGAAGTCACATAGTTTTTCGATATTGATATCTTTTCCGTCTTTTAGATTGATGCCAACTGTTGCACGGATAAAGTTGATGGCAGAAAAATCTTTCGGTGTGTCTGAGTGACAAATGATGATATCGTAAGCGATGTCTCGAAGATTGCCCACAGGAACCATTAAACTATCAATGATCCTACCAAAAATCTCCGGCTTTGAACCTATCGTAAAAATCAGAGAACGCCTAATGTCACCGCAAATCTGTTTGACTTTTCTGTTCTTTTCCTCACTGTCTTCTGGCTCAAAATATACTGACAGGGCTTGATACATTTCCTGCTTGATGGCCTGAAGATCAGCCAAATACTTCTTTCTACGGGCATCATCTAATACATTGGCGATAGCATCAAGGCTCCTAATGATGGCCTTTGAACCGTCGTTATTGATAGTTGCAACATCATTCCAGGTTTCTTCAGGATGAGCAAAATGGGTCTTCACAAACTCATTTCTGAGAAAACTCCTTTTTAGTGCCTCCATATAGTTGGGAAAATCTGGATGAACATATTCACCTGTTTCTTCTGATTTTGTTGCCCCATCCTGATAACCCGTAAACAGATTGTTTTTGCTTGACCAATAGAAGTCGCGCAGGGGGTATACATTCTGGAAAGCAGAGGACGTAAAGAATCCACCTTTGGTTACCCATTCATCAAACCACTTGTTTGGCTTGATGATCTCGGGAATAACCGTATCGAATCTATTCCAATGGTCATCCAATTTATCCAAATTTGACGGACTGTCTGTCTTTGTACGTTCAAGATCAATATTAAACTTGGTTGCAATCATAAACAACGGTGCGATGCCATTCGTGTTTTGTAACAGTTTGGCTCGTTCGTTGGGTGTCCGACCTATGTTGTCCTCTATCCAACTATTGATAGTTTCACCTATAGTCGGTTCGGTTTTCTGGTCGTTATGATGGCAGAATAAAACACTGCTTATTCTCAATGAACGGGAATACTTGTTAAACAAGTATGCAACTTTTCCACGTCTTAATATTTTGGGAAGGACAGTATGAATCTCGTTCTCCTTAAACTTTTCACGCGAACGTGCTCCAGGAAAATCCAGCAGGTCAATCTTGTTTAAGAACTTTCGCTCTTCAGCAATTGTAGCAGGCAGCTCAAATGTCAATTCTGCAATGAGTGCGGACAGATTTCCCTTGTTATAGTTTTGAGCTATAAGATTTCCATTCTTGTCATATATGTCTGTATAGATGATGTCTCTGCCGGTATCAATATTTACTCCACAAACAGTGTCTAACCATTCGATTTTGAGAATGGTTCCGTTTTCACGAAGAACAGCATCAAATGGCACATAAACCTCGGAGTTAAAATCAAGTTTTTTATACTCATTAATCAGCACACTGAATAAATGACTCATTTCTGGGTTCTTATTCCACAAGAGACTAAAAATGTCAACCCACTTGTCGTAGGACACATATTGAATAACAGGGGCAACAATCTTACAGAAGTTTGACTGATATACACTAGCAGCATTGTTTCCTATTACATCTTTTATATAGTCATTAATGTCCTTAATATCATCATCGATTATTTCTGATTGTTGCTTCGTTTTGCTATTCCACAAACTGGACAGTCCTTCTAAAGACTTATTGATCTCGTCATACTTTAGAATCGTATCAGGATTTATCTTGATGTCATTATAATACGAATCTGCTATAAGGAGGATGATGTCGACAACTGTTAGTAGACGTACCTTTACATAATCAGACATTGCATTATCTCCTCTGGCTATCGTAAATCTTGTAATGACACCTGTCGATTCAATTTTGGCATTGTTACCACCACTGGGATTAAGCTCATCTATAAAACTATATGAACGACCTCCGCTTTGAATGACAAAGGGAGAATTTGCGGATGAAAGCAGGCTACTCATCAAGTAGGATTTTCCAACTTGACTCTCTCCGTATGCTGCTGCAGAACAGTTCTCCTCAAGAGCTGAGCGGATTCGTCTCAGTTTCCTTCGGTATTCTTTGAAAACTGTCACAGGAAAAGAATCTTTTTTAAACTCTTTCGCCCACGCAATAGATGACTCTATCAGTTCTAAATGCTTATCTATATCTTGTATCATATTTATCTGTTTTTGTTAGAAGTCAAATGCACCTGAATCAAGCCAATACTGGTCTTCTACTCCAAGACTTTGAATATGTATTTCAAGGTTTCCATCGATAACATCATTACCTTCGTTGTCGACAATCGCACTTATTGTCAGGCTCTCTTTGTCATCCACGTCACGTTCTATCGATATTTTGAATGGCATCCTTCTTTTCAGCGCATCGATATTTTCTCTGACAAGGCCTGAAACTTTTGCGTCTGTAGGAAAGTCGTCTTCATTGAGCAATGCTTTCTTCCTTATCCTGTCCCCCATCTTATAGCGATTAAAGTCTATATTGTAAAGAGCGCGACACGGATATGAATCTAAACCTATCTGTCGAACATTCAGAGTCTCAGGGATAGTACTAACCATAAGGTCTCCCTTGCTCTGCTCTGGAGTGATGAAATACTCAATGGGTTGACCTTCTCTTGATGCTTCAATATAATTAACAGTTGATTTTAGATTGTCCTTTAGCTTGTCTAGATTGATTACAAACTTGTTAAGATTAGATAACTCTGAGGCATAATGGCCTATTACACCTCCAATAGCAACAATGGTCTTTGCATTTCTAATGTGGCCCGTATTCTCACCAAATGGATACCAGTCTCCAACATAATAGTTGTTAAGAACGATAAGGCGGTTGGGAGATACAGAATAGTATTTCAAGAACAGGTTTCTTATGGATGGCAAAGACGCAGGTCTTCCTGATAGAAGTACGATGTCACAGGCAAAAGAATACATGATGGTTGCTATCTTTTTCAGCAACGGTTCAAACTCTTTGCTTACGACATCAGACACTTTTTCGTTGTTGAAGTCCCATATTATTGACGTTATGTCAATGCCTGTGCGCTCTTTAAAACCTTGAATGACATTATTGTTTGGTGGACAGTCACTAAATACATCTTCATATTTGACATAGCAATTCTTACTACCTTTATTAAGCAATTCCAAAAAATAGCACATCAATGGAACAGAATACTGTATGTTGAAATCTTTCCTCAACATTCTGTCAGCTATGCTTTGCCCATTATAGTCTTTACCAAAAAAGTCTTTCATCTTTTGACGATATTCTTTTATTCCTATACCATTAAGTTGCTTTCGGAAAGCACTGTCCTCATCAAGTATCATGATGTTTTTGATGAGGGCATATAGCATATCATCACCAGCAAAGTAGTAACTATCGTAGAATAGAGGGTCAGGAGTTATAGTTGTCACATCGCCTTTTTCATACGTGTACTTGCTTATCATTAAGTCCGATGTACCAGCACCAATATCAAGAGAACCTACAGTGATAGACGGTTGGTTCTCTCCATCTTCTATTTTCCCGTAAAGATTAAAGAACTCACTGCAGCATCCCTTATACTTATGTCCAACTTCACCATACATATATACAAGTTGTGAGCATGTTGCTTCGTCGTAATACCAAGCACCATCTGTATCCTTCATGGAACGAACAGCAGGAATTACTTCTACGGTTTTCCCTGGCTTTTCATTGTCAGCAGGATTTTTGTATTCAAAATTCTCCAAGAGGATAATAGCATCTTTTGCACAACGAACAAGAGCCTCACGCTCAACTTTAGACATAGCTGTAGGGCAAGTGACTATAATCCTTTTGATTTTTCGTGGCATTGTAGGCTTGCCTAAACCTGTCTTGTTGGAACGGTGTCTTTCTCCGTTTATTTGGACTTTTGCCTGCACGAGCATCTCCAAAAATGCGAATGTCATCAAGGAGCGGCGAGAATAGTGGAATGACTGGCCTCCGTTACCTTCGAGGTCAAGTTTTCCATCACTCTTTAACTGGTTAGTTATTCCGCGAAGATTTAGGATGTGAGCGTCTTTTTCTCCTTCGAGCACAAGAAACTTCCACTCTTCTCGGTTGGGTTTCCAATCCCATAGGTATCTCTTGGGGCTGGAGTATGTTGATAATGATTCGTCGTCTTCAATATTGTTTGTTGACAAATGGATTAATTGGTTGGCTTCTTGTCCCAAGCGTACTAGACTGGGGTAAACAAATTGCTTACTATCTTTAATGCCGAAATCACCGAAATCGACTTTTCGGAAGGCAAGCCGCATATCAAAGGGTTCAGAATATGAACGTATGTAAGCCCCCTCACCATCAATACACACAGGATTCGTATAGTCTATAAGTTCTAGATGCCTTACTTGGTTGAAATTGGTATTGTCTTCAATAAGCAAGGCCGTTGTCCTTGAATTGCCAATATCAATGACCATATCAACGTCTTTTGTTTCCACCTCTGTATCTTTATACAAAGTTACCTTAGGGAAAAATTTATGCTGTGCAAGGTAGTTGATTAAGAATGTATATGAGGCTATATAAGCGGTTTTTCTGACATTTGCACCCTTGATTTGAGATACTCTTTGGATTCCCGGATGGACTAGTTTAAGTAAATATTCATCAATATAACTCCACTTCTTCCCTGACGTGCAATAGTCCATCAAGAAGAACTCATTACTACACAAGTCAAAATCCATATCAGTACGGAATTTGTCTGGGAATACTGGGCACTCATCATACTCATCGCTTTCGTATCTAACTCTTGTGTCAAATGCCAGAACTACATGATAGGTCTTAATACCTTTCATGTCCTCAACAGGAATCATCTTGAAACGTGCCCAGTTGAGAGGACCAAAGCGAAACTTCTTTTCTGTTCGTTTAAAAAAGTATGGCAAGGGAAGCCAGACATTTTCAAAAAACGACAATTTGTTGTCTTTATCTGAAAAAGTCATGCAGAAAATGTCACCTTTAACCCCAGGACAATTGGCATCATCAATACGAAGTGGGGTTATACCATCGTTCTTCAATTCTGATGGGTCTAATACAAGGGTGGGGTCTGCCAAGTAACCACCATTATAAAGCTTCTTCTTTTCATAATAAATACATTCATCCTCTGTCCTCAATTCATAAACTGAGTCCAAAATCCATTCTCCATTTTCAGTATCATACCATTCATGATACCATGATTTGAACTTCTCCTGCGTGTTGATGCTAATAGGAAAAGTATATATTTGAATGCCAGAATTAGCGATTAGTTTTATGTCTTCAGCCATTGCGATTCTTTTTACGCATCGTTCCCAAAATGCGATATTCTCTTTCTTCGTAACGGCACAAAAAGAAGACGTGGGAACAATCCTTGTCGCCCGTCCCACATCCAAAGGCTCTCGCATTGCCCGATATTGAAGAACGAGCAACGTAGAAGCCCACGCCGATATGAATATAGCTTCCCCCAGTAGTGGCACTGTTGAATAACACCATAAAGGGGGATGCGTATAAACACATCCCGAGGACATCTTTAGTTGCCTTGCTCTGACAATATCGTTCGAATTTGCGAGATTCTTGGATGTCAAAGACAAAACGCCAGAAGACGCCTTTTTTATATGTCGTGAATCCCGCATTATCCCACCCAATGCCCGCCTTGTTATGGCGGCATCGCCTCACATGGCCCGGCGTGGACTGTCATTCAAGTTGTGGGCGGTAACGGAATTCATCCGTTAGTACCGACTGCTCATGACAACGAGAATCGGGCGTAAAGATACAAACTTTTTGTGACATTCCTTGCTTTTTCTTATTTTTTTTACAAAAAAGGCCTTTTTTTCTGTCCTTCGTCCCTAAAACACCACAAAATATCACCAAAAAGCAATCAAAATGATGAAACGCAGGGTACCTGTTTTATAAAGAACTGAAACGAAGGGACGGGTACCTGTTTCATAAAGAACAGGAGCTAGTAATAATCAATTCGTTGAATCCGTGCAGAGATTGGAACATGGGTCGGACTACGGCCTCAAAAACTATCAAGAATTGGAGAATTATACAGAATAACTGAATAAGACAGAATAACAAAAGAACAGACTTCTCTCTTTGTCCGTCAGTGTTTCTTCCAATTCATGCTCGCGACAAACCTTTCGGATTTCCTGCAATATCTTCCCCAGAAGCTTTTATCGGGGGGATTCTTATTATCACCTACAAAGGTACAAAAATTCTATCACATTACAAATCAGTTGGTTATAAAGTTACTTAACATTTGGTGACACTCCCTATTTAGGCAAATCATCAAGTTCGTTCCACGGTACTTTCGAACCACTGGCAGCAACAAATATCTTTCGGCATTTAGTAGGCATAGCTTCCCTACATTCAATATCTTTTACGCCACATGCGATAAGTGATGTCCAAGGCTGACGTATCGCCAGTGTCTTCATGAATGGTGCATCAGATTTCTTTTTTTTGTCAGGAGAAAGTCAGACTGAAGAAATTGGGAAAGAAATTGGAGAACTTTGTCTGCACACGTCCGCACGGCGTCCGTATAGCCACTCGCTCCGTTGTCCGTCAAAGCATGATTCTTGGAGGACGGCCAACATAGTGCCAATACGTGACTGTATCAGTGTTTCAAAGAACGATTCGGCTGTCTCATCAGCCTCTTATTACTATCGCGGACAGCTTCTTCGTCATAGGCTCCGCTGATTTCTTCCTTGTATGACAATGCATGACCGAGGTCGAAACCGAGGTTAATCACCATAGATTCATGCCCGTCCACCGTACAACAAGTTCTTCATATGGCCATGAGGCCACACGAAGACCTCTTTAGTTTTACTTTAAGTGTAATTAGTGTAATAGAAAGAAATTCCACCACTCTCGCAATAACCTGTATTTCAACCGATTACAAAGAAAGTGACGGAGTGTAATTTATCTCGCTTTTTTTGGAGGAGATGTTCTTGGTGTTACTCTTGTGTCACCTTGTGCCAGTCTTTTGAAGGCTTAAATTATCATAAATAGGACAGTCCTGATTTGGTTAAATTGAATATAAGCCATATCTTTGTGCTCACAATGAGAATAAATGATGGCACAAGATTCTGACTCTTCTGCCTCTGGCTACATTTCCGACTCGTTCGAAGGAATCAGTCGCGACTTTACCGATGTGGAGATACTCAGCACATCGGAGGTGAATGTCGTGGCGAAAGGTAAACGATACGGGCGGTGGTGGCTATTGAAGGGACTGAGGCCAGAGGTGAGAAACGAGGCAGGCTACCAGCAAAGGCTGCGCAAGGAGCTGGATATCATGATGCAGTTACAGCACCCAGGCATAGTTACGGCTATGGGAGTGGAGACTGTTGAGGAACTGGGAGACTGCATCTTAATGGAATATGTGGACGGTGTGACTCTAAAAGAATGGCTGCAAGCTACGACGACACGCAAGGAACGTCGCAGAATAGCAAACCAGCTGACGGAGGCTGTCAGCTATATCCACTCAAAGGGCATTGTCCACCGCGACCTGAAGCCTGCGAACATCATCGTCACAAGAAACGGCGAGAACGTGAAGTTGATTGACTTTGGACTGGCTGATACCGACAGTCACGCTGTCCTGAAACAGCCGGCAGGCACTCTGAAATATATGTCGCCAGAGCAGCAGCAAACGGCTGTGGCCGACGTCAGGAACGACATTTACAGTATGGGGGTGATCTTTCAGCAGATGGACTTGGGCTACAGCCGTATTGTCAGGAGGTGCCTGCTGCCCATAGGCCAGCGGTATCAGAACGTGACAGAGCTGCGTGACAGCATGACGCGACGAGACTCACGAAACAGACTTTTGACGGTGGCGATACTTTCTGCGCTATTCCTATTATTAATGGTTGCTGTCGTGGGCCTGGCCACCAGACAGAAGTTGCTCAGCCGTACCATTTCCCAACAACACCAGACGATTGACAGTCAGCAGGACCGTATAGTGGAGCAAAAGGAAGCGATAGAAAAACTGAAAGAAAAGGTTGAAGAAAGTCAAATGGAAGCTGATGAGCAGAAGGAGACAGTGAACCTTCTGGCTGCGGACAACCGCCGACAGAAAGAGAGGAACGAGGAAGTACAAAGAAGAAAGCAGAGCGAATACCGAATACAACGGTGCTATGCGGAAGGGGCTGACAGCCTGCGAAAGGCCGTAAAGCCGGAAGTCGGCATAGACGAGAGATACAAACGGGGCATAGACGCCATACATATCTATATGAATAGTCACACAACAGGACTGACGGCCCAGGAGAAGCAGGAAGTGGAGCGCTGCCTGATGTCAATCCTGAATGCCCTCAGACAGTCCTGGCAACAAAAAGAAAACGAACAAAACAAGCAGAAGAGATGACAACTGAGCAACTAAGAACTGACATAGAAACGGCTTTGAACAGGAAACTTGTCACCCCAAAGGACTTTGACTTCCTGCGTGAACGTATTTTCGCAAGGTTGCACGTTCTTGTCAGCCGCACCACACTTATGAGAATCTGGGGTTATGTGAACGAGGGAGTAGAACCCAGCAACAGCACACTTCGCATACTCTCGCAGTTCTTAGGCTACCGTGACTGGGAGGCATATTGTCAGAATGCCCTGTTGCCCAAGGAGCAGCAGAGCAGCCCAGTAATGAGTAGGCGCCTGAGTGTGGCGAACGAACTGAGTCGTGGTGAGCGGCTGCGCCTGACGTGGCAGCCGCAGCGGGTTTGTGATGTGGAATATTTGGGTGAATTGACGTTCAGGGTTATTGCCTCAGAGAACACCCGTCTTCAGGTTGGCGACACGTTCCAGTGCAGTCTCATCGTAGAGGGTGAACCGCTGTACCTTGACAACCTACGGCAAGGAAACCTTCCACCTATTGCTTATGTCTGCGGCAAGAAGACGGGCGTTTGGCTTGATAAAGACATAGATGATTCTTGTCGGCAAAAGGAATAAAATGGAACGCTGTGATATGCCTGTTTTATTCTATTATTGCACCTAAAACTAAAAAAACAGCTCACATTGTTGTAACTTTCAAAAAAAGTCCTATCTTTGCATTCGCGAAGGCAGGTTGCGCCTCAACAAAAGAATATAGGATGGTAAGTTCAAGTATAGGCAATATAAATAAGCGTAAGTATCCCGTTGGCATACAAAGTTTTGAGAGCATTCGCACGGGAGGTTATGTCTACATAGACAAGACTCCTCTGCTCTACAAAATGATTACTGAAGGGAAGCCCTATTTCCTCAGCCGTCCGCGACGCTTCGGCAAGTCGCTGATGGTGGACACGTTGGCATGTATCTTCGAGGGTCGACGTGAATTATTCGAGGCTTTCACAACTGAGGATGGCACGGAGCAGCCTCAGCTATTCATTGCCACCACTAACTGGAAGTGGGAAAAACATCCCGTGTTGCGTTTCGACTTCAGCGCTGGCGATTTGGAGAGCATCGAGCAGTTAGACGCCCTCATCGACTACATGCTGGGAGAATATGAAAAAAATATGGCATCACTCCAGCCAGGACTGATGCTAATATCCGTTTTATAAATCTCATACGTGAGGCAGAGCGGCAGACGGGGCAGAAGGTGGTAGTGCTCGTTGACGAGTACGACAACATGATGCTCCACAGCCTGGGAGATGCAGAAAAACAGAAAATCGTCCGTCAACGCTTCCAGAATCTCTTTGGACCGCTTGAAAGTGAAGATGTGCACCTACAGTTTGTGTTCATCACTGGCATCTCCAAATTCTCACAGATGGGAGTCTTTTCTAAGCTAAACCAGCTGGTCAATATATCAATGGTGCCTGTCTTTGATAATGTCTGTGGCATTAGTGAGGAAGAACTCGTCACCACCCTGCGAGCAGACATCGAGATGTTGGGACAAAAGAAAGGTCTGACATTTGAAGAGATGTTTGCTGTGCTGAAAGAGAACTACGACGGTTACCACTTCAGCGAGGCTATGACCGACATGTACAATCCCTTCAGCCTCATCAAAGCATTTAGTTTCGAGAAGGTGGATGACTATTGGTTCAGTAGCGGTACCCCAGGAGCATTGATAGATATGCTGGTCCAGATGCCACCGATAGATCTTATAGACATTGATGGCAAGGAGTGTCAGTCATCAGACTTCGACTTGTCGTTCGATAGTTATAGTTCTCCACTCCCCATTCTCTATCAGAGCGGCTACCTGACTATTAAGCAGTACGATGCTGAGTTGGAAAGCTATACACTTGGGTTCCCCAATCTTGAGGTGCGCAAGGGATTTGCCGATTGCCTCTACCAATATGTGGAACATGGTAGGGCACAGGTCGATATGAACAAGAGCTCACTCTTCCTGGCCTACAAGCGATTCCGCCGTGATGGTGAGTTGGCCGAGTTCATAGAGGCCATCAAGACATTCTTTGCAGGAATCCCCTATCATATAGAGAAGGGCAATGGTAATGAACACTATTACCACGCTCTGCTCTACACGCTGCTGATGTCCTTTGGCGCCGACCTACGCTGCGAGGATGCCAGTGCTAAGGGACGCTCTGACATTACGTTGCTCATGCCCAAAGGGATTTATATTCTGGAACTGAAATATGATAGGCCAGTGCAAGATGCTCTTGACCAGATAGACCGCAATGGCTATGCTGACAAATACTGTCTCGACGGGAGACCCATCACCAAAGTTGGCATTGTATTCTCAGAAAAGGAGCGTAACATTTCTGAATGGGAAGCAGTTGGAGTATAAAGAGTTGATAGAAATGTATATATTGTATAAGGTAATAATTGTCTTGAACTAATCCCCATAAGGAACAAAACAGGAACCCAGTGATATATATAATAATGTATATGCCTGCATCTTTCGATGCGGGCTTTTTCTTGCTTTATAGTCTGGCTCTTGAAATATTTGTTTTGAACTAATCCAAAAAGGAACAAAATGGAACACTGTGGTATGCCTGTTTTATACTAATTTTGCACCAAAAACAAAAAAAACAGCTCACAATGTTGCAACTTTCAAAAAAAATGCTTATCTTTGCCTCGTCGTTTGTGAATAACATTCGACTACATCGAGGAGAGCGATTAAGCTTTGACCCGTCAGTGAACCTGGAAAATTCAATTGTGTATGGGTGAGAAGTTTGAAAGCTGCTTCTCCTGCAGTAGCATATATACTGCTTGCTCCACTATGGAACCAGCTCACATATATACCTGCAGGTGTGAGCTGATTTCATTCTTACATACACAGGTATTCCAGGACCTTCTGACTAAGAATGTCGAGAAGGCTCACACCCTTTGTATTTATGTTCTTTCAATAATATATAGGGTTTATTCCGAAGTACACAGGATTATAAGCAGAACTATAAATAAGGAAGTAGCCGAAAATCCGCAGAAGAGTAGGCATTAATATTTTAAAAATGGATATACAAGAACAAGTTACTCAAGAACAGGCTCCAATGATGAAGCCAAACAATCACATGGCATTAGCAATTTTTACAACTATATGTTGTTGTCTACCATTGGGAATTGTTGCAATCGTGAAAGCCAATACTGTAGATTCTCTGTATATAGCGAAGCAATATACTGCTGCAATTATGGCCGCCAACGAAGCTAAGAAATGGAGTTATGTCGGAATATTCATTAGTTTAATTATATGGGTTATTTACATACTGTTTTTTGGTGGATTAGCTGCTATAGGCGGTTTAGCTTCATTTGCAAGTTAGGTTGAAAAAACTGATACTGATAATGACCATTCTGTTGTTGGGTGTTTTTATCTTGTATAATATTAACCCTGCTCAGTATTGGTTTATGCCTAAATGTCCATTTAAGTTGATTACTGGACTTAGTTGTCCAGGATGTGGCATACAGCGAGCCATCCATGCTTTTGTACATGGTAGATTTGCTGAGGCTATCAGCTATAATTATTACCTTGCATATTCTGGACCTTATGCTTTGGCATTTGTTGTTGTATGGCTTATGCCAGATAATAATACTCGCGAAAGAATAAAAAAGGTTATAGAAAACAAGTATATTGTGGACTTTTACATTGTATCCTTTTCAATATGGTTTGTAGTCAGAAATATTTTAGATTTATAAACGATGGAAGTTAGTCAAGCAAATCAGATTATTGCTCTAAATGGCAATAAATTACCTATGGAATCAATAGAAATGGTACGGAATAAGCTGTTGACCATGGATTACAGTGTGGCCTCTATTCGAATGGCTCAATTTAAGGATCCAACTCTTGCGCTTATTCTTTCAGTTCTTGTTGGTTCTCTGGGGGTTGACAGATTCTATATTGGTGATGTCGGGTTGGGAGTTGGAAAACTCTTGACTTGTGGCGGTGCTTATATCTGGTGGTTGATAGATCTTTTTATGATACAAGATGCCACAAAGAGAAAAAACATGGAACTGTTCATGATGTTGGGATAAATAATTAACACAAATATCAATCTCTAATTAATAACAAAATTCAAAGTATTATGGAAAAAGCAAAAGTAGACCAGTTTATAATGGTCAATGCAGACAAGTTTCCTGATTATGCTCAGATGCAGATTCGTGAGAAACTTGAAAAAATGGACGAGGCAAGGGAAAGTATGTTAATGGCTACATCGTGGAAAAGTCCGATGGTTACATTCTTGTTAGCGTTTTTTCTTGGAATCGTTGGAGCTGACCGCTTCTATATGGGGCAGATTGGATTAGGAATTGCGAAACTATTAACCTGTGGCGGAGTAGGAATATGGGCAATAGTTGATTGGTTCACTGCTTTTGGAAGAGCCAAGACACACAATCTGAATTTGTTGATGATGAGATTTTAGGTTTTAAATCGATATTAGTAAAAGATTAGATTAGGAGTATGCCGAAAATCCTTTGAAGAGTAGGCAAATTTAATTATTTATTTATGAAAACATTTAAATTGTTTATGCTAGCCTTTATGGCTTTGTCTCTTTTTTCTTGTGGAGAGAAAAAGAGCGGAGATTCTATTGAAGTGTCAGTTGACAACACAACCATCGGCGGTAAGTTGTCGAGTTATTTCACCCTTGTAGACAAAACCTACAAATACAAGAAAGGTATTGTCGACGAAGTAAATGTGGAACTGAAGTGTATTGAACCTCTACCTGAAAACCTGAAGGCCTATATCGCCGTTGAGGTTCTTGACGAAGATGGAAATGTTATTTCTGCAAGAAAAGCTGATGCATGGTCTTTCAGCGATTATGATGTTTTGCGTCAGGCTTCATCTGGTCAAACAGTTACAATTAAAATTGAAAATCATGAGAATGTGGGCGATGAGACTCCTGCTAAAATCCGATTGTCGTCAATTATTGAAGAGGATGATGAAAGCAAAAGTGAATCAAAAGATGAAAGTTCTGAAGTAGAAGAAGTGAAACCGTCTTTGGAGGTTATACTTCCTTCTTCTCTTAAAGGGAAAGTCGAGATTGCTTTTTGTGGAGAAGTTACAGAGAGTAGTTATGGTTACCCTGAAGTAGAAATCGGATTCAAACTGCTTGAAACCGTAAATACTTCATCACTCGTTAGTTCGTATGGTCAAATGTGGATAGTGGGAGTTGGGCAAGATGAAAATGGACGTGATGTGAAAGAACTTCTCCCCAATTATGGTGAATGGCGTAGTGGAGATAGCGATGGTAAAGAGTTTAAGGAATTCCTTGAAAGCGAACCAGGTGAAACCATCAACCTAACGTTTACGGGAGGCAAAGAAGGTGATGTTAGTGAAGGTATTGAGAAGGTAGCTAAGTTTAAACTTAAGATAACAAATTAACCATTTATCAGTATACCGCATGCAATTAATAATATATTGTGTGCGGTATGCAGATTTTTCGTAGACTATTGAGAATTATTTTAGGGTGGTATCCAATAATTAATTGAAACAGTTGGTTGAAATATATGAGAGTATTTAAATTGTTGTTTATGTTAGCTTTTATGGCTTTGTACCTTTCTTCTTGTGGAGGGAAAAAGGGCGGAGATTCTTTTGAAGTGTCAGTTGACAACACAACCATCGGCGGTAAGTTGTCGAGTTATTTCACCCTTGTAGACAAAACCTACAAATACAAGAAAGGTATTGTCGACGAAGTAAATGTGGAACTGATGTGTATTGAACCTCTACCTGAAAACCTGAAGGCCTATATCGCCGTTGAGGTTCTTGACGAAGATGGAAATGTTATTTCTGCAAGAAAAGCTGATGCATGGTCTTTCAGCGATTATGATGTTTTGCGTCAGGCTTCATCTGGTCAAACAGTTACAATTAAAATTGAAAATCATGAGAATGTGGGCGATGAGACTCCTGCTAAAATCCGATTGTCGTCAATTTTTGAAGAGGATAATGAGAGAAACGGAAGTGTTTCTTTGACCAGTGATGATAGTTCTTCTGATGACAATGATGAGGAAGAGGTAGAAACTCCGATTTCTTCTTCTGATTCTGAGGATTGGGACGAACTTTTGGATTCTTATGAGGAATATGTAGATAAGTATATCTCTTATTTGAAAAAAGCATCGAAAGGAGACATGGATGCTTTGAGTGAATATCCGGCCTTACTCGAAAAAGCACAGGAGTTCAGTGATAAAATGAAAAATGCACAAAACAATATGTCTGCATCCCAGTGGGCGAAATACAATAAGATTACAATGAAATTGTTGGAAGCTGCGCAGAATATGAATGAATAGTTGTTATAATGCATACCAAGGGTGTATAACTCTTGGTATGCAATCTCTTCACCTATTGTATGTATGAGAATATATAGAAAGATTCTATTGTGTTCTTTTCTTATTTTGGGGATTTATACTTTTGCCCAAACAAAGAAATCTAACACTGGCGGATGGATAAAAGTCAGCGAAGATGAAATGGTAACTATATCCTATAATTCTAACATAGTAAATAATAAAAATGGGAACCATTTTGTCTGGGTGAAGGCTGTCTATCATACTCCAGAGTGGCAGAAGTATTTTTCTCGAATGATAGGTAGTAAGGTCCTTGTTGTGACAACAAAGACAAAGGCAGAATATGATGAGATTTATAGTTTGGTGAGAGTACGACAAGTTATTTGCTATAGTAAAGCTGGGAAACAACTATATGATTCTGGTGATGATAGGTCTGCGGGATGGGGTTATGTTAATGCAAGTGACCCTGTTGGAATCGTTGGTGAGTATCTAGGGAGATAGTTATGCTTTTAAATCTGTGTAAAACAAGATTGTGAGGCGGGCATATGTATTATGCCCGCCTATTCTTAATGTCAAAGGGAGGTGACACCTCCTTAATGTAATCTGAAATCGACCTATGGTACAGATAAATAAAGTGTGTCAGGGGGTATTCCTGACACACAGCTTTCTGGGCTATAAGGTCCGTAGGTTGTGGCCTTGGAGATATCTTTCAGATTAGAACGATAGAGGCAAGCTTCCTTCCAAGATCATTCAACGCCGACTGAAGTTGCAACACTTCTTCTTTGTTGAAGTGTGCTTCTTTTCCGTTTACTATGCTGCCGTTTAGTTGTTGAACTAACCATGAATATGATTTGCCGAAATAATTTTTTGCGATGTATGCAAAGGAAATGGCTTGGTCCAAGTCTCCCATCTTCTCGCGAATACGGGTAGCGCGTAATTCTTCTATATCGCTGTCCAATGCCTTCAATACGTTTTCCAAATCAGCAATAACATTGTCACTATATTGCTGCTTTTCTGTATCCGACATCTCTATTTGACTATGTTCACTGATTATTGCGTCTACCTCTTTTTCTGTGGTAGCCTTGCTGAGTTTAACCATCATCTGCTTAAACCTCGGTTCTGTCATGCAATCAATAATGTTGTTCATCTTTTTTGTCTTTAATGGAACCCGTGAGTATCTGTATTAAACTTTATTCTCAAAATCTTCATCTTCCAGATAGTCTAAAAGCCATTTTTGTATTTCAAGTTTCCTGTCTAACAACTTGTCAATTATAGGCATCTTTCTCCATTCTGTGAAACGAAGGGACGGGTACCTGTTTCATAAAGAACAGGAGCTAGTAATAATCAATTCGTTGAATCCGTGCAGAGATTGGAACATGGGTCGGACTCACGTATTTTACTAACTGAACTCCCCCCCCCTTAAACGACCACAGATTACACAGATGTCACAGATTAATAGCGTATTACATCCGCTTTGCGGAGATTTTGAAAGGATTTCACAGAATCTTCCCTGCTATTTTGCAGAATCGGTGCAGCAACGGACTGCACGGACAGAACAGACTTTTTTACGACTACGAATTGCACGAATTAAACGAATTATTCTTTAGCAACGGACAGCACGGACAGAACAGACTTTTTTTACGACTACGAATTGCACTAATTAAACGAATTATTCTTCAGCAACGGACTGCACGGACAGAACAGACTTTTTTTACGACTACGAATTGCACTGATTAAACGAATTATTCTTCAGCAACGGACTGCACGGACAGAACAGACTTTTTTACGACTACGAATTGCACGAATTAAACGAATTATTCTTCAGCAACGGACTGCACGGACAGAACAGACTTTTTTTACGACTACGAATTGCACGAATTAAACGAATTATTCTTCAGCAACGGACAGCACGGACAGAACAGACTACGAATTTCACGAATTATACTCCCCAAATGACCGAACGGGAATGGATGTCTTTCGATAACGAGTTCAAATCTCTGATGGATGAATTAAGCTTAATAGCTGGCTATAATGACCTACTTACCCAGATGTGTGATTCTGCATCGCTTGAACAACTTGATGCTGCCATGATGACAGAACATGTTGAACTGCAGGCGAAAGCTAAAACAGTTTGGAACTCGTGGCACTTTGTTGAAGATCGGAGCTATATAACGGGAAAAAAGCTCTCTCGCGTGAAATATTCCTCCAAGAGAAGTGGCTATCTCAGTTTTTATTCGTACCTTTGCCATGTCATCGATGATTTTTGCTTGTCTTGAATTGCAGCACTGAGGTAAGTAATAGTCTGATATGACAAAACCCTGGGCCGTTCGGCTATGCCGCTTGCCCAAGCAAGAGCTTTCTGTTGCTCAGGAACTGATAAATAGAGTTAAATCAAAGTGCTGCGGGATATAGGACTGATTCAAAGATATGCCCATTAAATCCAAGCATCGATTATGAAGGATTGGAACGAATTGTACGACCTTGCGTTGCGGATTGCTATCCGTGCGCATGAGGGACAGAAAGACAAGTCAGAACGTGAGTATGTGATGCATCCAATACGTGTAGCGGAGAGGTGCAATGACCCAAGGGCAAAAATTGTGGCTCTACTCCATGACACGATAGAAGATACTGACGTAACGGCAGAATATCTGAGAAGCGAGGGATTTCCCGAAGAAATCATAAGTGCTGTATTGTCTGTGACGAAACAAGAGGGAGAGAACTATGAGGACTTTGTGCATAGAGCTTCTGAGAATCCTCTTGGCAGGGAGGTGAAGATTGCCGACTTGGAGGACAACATGGATGTTCGACGATTGAAAGAAATAAAAGATGAAGACGTGGCGCGGTTACGGAAGTATCTTTGTGCTTGGCAATACCTGATTAAACTTGGATAAAATCTCCATCGCGTCGCGGCCGGCTATCTGACGAGTGCAGTTGTTCTCCAATCTCCTGCAAGATGGTCGTGCCAAGTACATTATACGCAAAAAATTACCGCTGAACGAATGTCCAGCGGTATTTTTTTAATTAGTTCGTCGTGAAACAACTAATTACTGAGCAGCCTGAGTAGCCTGAGCAGAATCAGCGGGAGCAGCAACGCTGTCAGCCTGAGCAGAATCAGCGGGAGCAACGCTGTCAACAGCCTCTACAGAGTCAGTCTCAACCTCGGGAGCGGGCTGTGCCTGCTGACCACCACAAGAAGCGAACGAAATAGCTGCAACAGCTACGAACATAAATACTAATTTCTTCATTTTTCTAATGCTTTTTAATCTGTAAAACAATCATTTGTTTATTAAAACGATGCAAAGGTATACATTTTTTCGATACGTTGTACTTTTTTTTGTGTTTTTTTTTTGCCATTTTTGTAACTTTTTTGCAAGTGACTGAAAATCAGTTACTTTTGAAATGTTAAATTTTGCCTTTTTTTTTAACGTTTAGGCGTTCTTGGTAAAATTAGTACTTTTTAAGGATTTTACGACGCTTTCGAGTTTACTTCAAAACTCCTCCATTTATTACGTGTGAATGACACCTTCTTTAGAAAAAAACGAATATATTTGGCATTTTGCTCACTTATTCGTAACTTTGCAATCTCTTAAGATATACCTATTTTATTAATATGATAGATACATCGATATTTCAAGGAAAGAAGGCAGCCTATTTTACTTTAGGTTGCAAATTGAACTTCTCGGAAACGTCTACTTTTGGTCGGATGCTTCAAGAACTTGGTGTGCAGACAGTTAGAAATGGGGAGACGGCAGATATATGTTTGATTAATACTTGTTCTGTAACAGAGGTCGCAGATCATAAATGCCGACAGACTATCCATCGGATGGTGCGTCAGCATCCCGACGCTTTTGTTGTGGTTACCGGCTGTTATTCGCAGTTGTCCCCAGATGTGGTAAGCAAGATAGAAGGTGTTGACCTTGTTTTGGGATCAGACGAGAAAGCCCGCCTTGTTTCCTTCCTTTCTGAGGCCTTGATGAGAAAGGAAATGAATCAAACAGGAACAAGCACTGCCTGTTTTACTCAAAAGACAAAGGATATAAAAAGTTTTGCACCCTCCTGTTCACGTGGCAATCGCACACGATATTTCCTGAAAGTACAGGATGGCTGCGATTATTTCTGTACATACTGTACCATACCTTTTGCGCGAGGCTTCAGCCGGAATCCTCCTATTGCATCATTGGTTGAACAAGTGCAAGAAGCAGCAGAGAATGGAGGTAAGGAGATTGTGCTGACGGGAGTGAATATCGGTGACTTTGGGAAAACGACAGGCGAACACTTTATTGACTTGGTGAGAGCACTTGATGGGGTGACAGGCATCAGCCGTTTTCGAATCAGTTCCTTAGAGCCTGACCTCTTATCTGATGAACTGATAGCATATTGTGCCCAAAGCCGGGCTTTCATGCCCCATTTCCATATACCCTTACAGAGTGGCAGCGACACTGTGCTTCGTCTGATGCATCGTCACTATACACGTCAGGTGTTTGCTGATAAGATTTCGAAGATCAAACAGTTGATGCCTGATTCGTTCATTGGTGTTGATGTGATGGTGGGGTGTAGAGGTGAGACACAGGATTGTTTTGATGAGACTTTCAGCTTTCTCCAGTCGTTGGATGTGACACAGCTGCATGTGTTTCCCTATTCCGAGAGACCTGGAACTGCAGCGCTTAAGATTGACTACGTGGTGAGTGAAGCAGAAAAGAAAAGGCGCAGCAAGCTGCTTTTAGGATTGTCCGAGCAGAAGACCTCAGATTTCTATACCCGTCACATAGGACAGGAAATGGAAGTTCTTCTTGAGAAATCAACACGTGGCAGAGCTATGCACGGCTTTACCAAGAATTATATCAGAGTGGAACTTCCTCCGCAGGATGCCAGGCCAGAATTGGATAACCAATTGGTGAATGTTCGTTTAGGTGGCTTTAATCATGATAAAACTGCATTGCTTGGCACTTTATTATAAAATAGGTATTTACATTATTATATATTATAGGTAATGGATAAGGTCGCCATTGTGATTTTGAATTGGAACGGAGCAGATATGCTCCGCCAATATCTTCCAACCGTAATGGATTATTCTGGTGGAGAGGCATCAGTCTATGTCGCAGACAATGCATCAACTGATGGCTCACTGGATCTGCTTCGAGAGAGTTTCCCATCCTGTCGACTGATTTTGCTTGACAGAAACTGGGGGTTTGCCGATGGTTACAACAAGGCACTCAAGCAGATAGATGCAGAGTATTACCTGCTATTGAACAGCGACATAGAGGTTACTCCAGGATGGCTGACTCCCCTTGTTGAACTGATGGATGCCAATCCTGATGTCGCTGCCTGTCAGCCAAAACTGTTAAGTCTGAATGATCGCGACAGGTTTGAATACGCAGGAGCGTGTGGCGGCTTTCTTGACCGCTATGGATACCCTTTCTGCCGAGGACGGGTGTTCGACAGATTGGAGCGTGATGAAGGTCAGTACGACAGTCGTGCGGACATCTTGTGGGCTACTGGCGCAGCATTGATGATACGTTCAAGTGACTATTGGGAGGCAGGTGGTTTGGATGGTCGTTTCTTTGCCCATAGTGAAGAGATAGATCTCTGCTGGCGCTTGCGCATCAAAGGGAGAAGGATTCTTTGTGAACCCCAGTCCAAAGTATATCATCTGGGTGGAGGTACGCTGCCTAAGGCTAATCCCAGGAAGACTTTCCTGAATTTCCGTAATAATTTAACGATGCTCTATAAATGCTTGCCAGACAAAGAACTAAGACATGTCATGATGGTTCGTTGGTGGCTAGATTACCTTGCTGCGGCAGAGATGTTGATCCTGAAGCACAACATGCAGGACTGCTTGGCTATTTTCCGTGCACGAAAAGCATATAAGAACTGGCGGAAGGACTTCGAAGAAGATCGGAGGCAGATACAGGCTTGCCGAATGGCCGCAGACATACCGCAACACACAGGCTTCTCCCTGCTTTGGCAGTATTATGTCAAGCGTCATAGGTGTTTTTCAGAAATTATGGGATGAAAAGTTGTGCAATTCATTTTTTTTGTGTAAGTTTGCACCAAAATTCTGACAGATGGGAAAATTAGTAATTAATTCTTACGATGAATTTGCCTCTCACCTGGGTGAGGAACTCGGGGTTTCTGATTGGCTACAAGTTGATCAACCACGTATTAATCTCTTTGCCGATGCCACACTCGATCACCAGTGGATTCATGTCGATGTGGAGCGTGCTAAGGAAGAAAGCCAATACAAGAGTACTATTGCACACGGATATCTCACGCTTTCCTTGCTTCCCTATTTGTGGGATCAGATTATCGAAGTGCATCATATCAAGATGTTGGTGAATTATGGAATGGACAAGATGCGCTTCGGCCAGCCTGTCGTTACAGGAAGCCGCATCCGTTTAGTCACAAAGTTGTACAATATCCAGAATCTGCGTGGTATTTGCAAGGCTGAGATAGAGTTTAAGATTGAAATTGAGGGACAACGTAAGCCAGCACTTGAAGGTATAGCGTCGTTCCTTTACTATTTTATTTGATAGACGTTTATGGGAGGCTTTTTCGGATCCATCTCCACGAAGGAGTGCGTGAACGACTTGTTTTACGGCACCGACTACAATTCACATCTTGGTACAAAACGCGCAGGACTGGTAACGTTTGACCCTGAGCAGGGATTCAACCGTAGTATCCACTCTCTTGAAAGGGACTATTTCCGCTCTCGTTTTGAGGACGAACTTGATTCGTTCCACGGCTGTCAGGGACTGGGTGTCATCAGCGACACAGACCCACAGCCCATCATTGTCAATTCTCACTTGGGACGCTATGCCGTGGTGACTGTTGCAAAGATTAACAACCTTAGAGAGATTGCCGACGAGCTCTTGGCACAGCGGATGCATTTCAGCGAAATGTCTGCCAACAACATCAACCAGACGGAATTGGTGGCATTGCTCATCAATATGGGAAATACCTTCGTTGAAGGTATTAACATGGTTTATCGCAAGATTGAAGGCTCGTGCTCGATGCTGATTCTTACTGAAGACGGAATCATTGCTGCTCGTGACTTCTTGGGACGTACCCCCATCGTTATTGGAAGGAAAGAAATCCACCGGCTGACGCTGATTGGTACTGAGGAAGTCATTCAGGCTCATGCAGTCAGCAGCGAGTCGTGCAGTTTCCCCAATCTTGACTACAAGGTGGTGCGTGACCTTGGGCCAGGCGAGATAGTCCGTCTGCATGCCGATAGCATCGAGGTGTTGCAGCCATCCTTTGAACATGAGCAGATCTGTTCGTTCCTTTGGGTCTATTATGGCTTCCCTGCCAGCGACTACGAAGGTATTAATGTGGAAGCAGTGCGAGAGAAGAATGGACGTAGACTGGGCGAGAGCGATGATACCGAAGTCGACTGTGTCTGTGGCGTCCCAGACTCTGGTGTTGGCACAGCTTTAGGCTATGCAGAAGGCAAGGGTGTTCCTTATGAAAGAGCTGTCCTGAAATACACTCCCACTTGGCCACGCTCCTTTACTCCTGGCAATCAGAGTCGTCGCGATCTGGTGGCAAAGATGAAGCTCATCCCTAACGCTGCAATCCTGAAAGACCGCCGTGTCGTGTTCTGCGACGATTCGATAGTTCGTGGTACCCAGCTTCGTGACAACGTGCGTACGTTTTTCGAATATGGTGCCAAGGAAGTACATTGCCGCATTTCCTGTCCGCCGCTGGTCTACGGATGCCCGTTCATAGGCTTTACAGCATCGAAGTCTGACCTGGAACTCATTACCCGTCAGATTATCCGTGACTTTGAGGGTGATGACAAGAAGAATCTCGAGAAATATGCCCGGACAGACTCTCCAGAATATAAGCGCATGGTGAATGAGATAGCCCATCGGTTGGGGCTTTCCACCTTGAAGTTTGCTAAGCTCGAGGATCTCATTGCCTCAATAGGCATGCCCAAATGTAAGGTCTGTACCCATTGCTTTGATGGCACTAGTTATTGCCATCAGCCTGAAACTGAGAAGTTTTTCTGAACGCATAGACCAAGCCGTATTTCTCGTGTAGTCGTTGAAGAGTACCGTCAGACTTCATCTGGCGAATAACAGTGTTCACCAGTTGTAGTAGATCCTCCTGGCCTTTGCGCATCAGTACGCCGATCTCACCGTGGGTAAACGGCTTGTCCAGTAATGGAGCTGCGAGCCGGGGGTCCGTCTGCACATAGTAGGGAGCCTCTGTAATCTCTGTAATCATCACATCGGCTTTGCCCTCAGCTACGAGCAATGGGATCTCTTCGTTCTTCTGATGGACGATGATGGTGGCGTGAGTAAGGTTCTCGTTGGCAAACTTCTCGTTCAGTCCCCCGGGATTCACCATCACCCGCACTTCGGGCTTGTCGAGGTCAGCTAATGACTTGTAACGGACAGCCTCGGAAGCCCGGCAAAGAATCGTTTTGCCATTTGCCAGATAGCCGTCACTCATCAACATCGTCTCACATCGGGCTTCTGTAATTGTGATGCCACCGATAGCAAGGTCGAACATCTGAGGCTCAGCAAGAACATCAGCTGTCAGTGTAGGCCAAGTGGTCGGTACAAACGTTGTGCTGACATTCAACCGTTTGGCAATTTCCTGGGCCACTTCGATGCCAAAACCCCAGTATGTCCCGTCGTTCTCGCGGAAAGACAGCGGTCTGTAGTCACCTGTTGTGCCAATTAGAATGGTGCCACGATTAACAATCCTGTCAATGGTCGGCTTGACAGAAGCATTGTCCTCATTGAAAAAACACGATGAAACACTGGCCATTCCACAAATGGCTATAATGGGTAGAAGCAACCAATTCCTCATTCTGTCTTGTCCTATCATTTTACAGTATTTGGTTTTGTATGATGTGTTTCTTTGAAGATCTTGCCTTGCGTTAGGGCCCGAGGGTGCTGAGGTTCCTGATATAGAAACGTTCAGATTGTTGAATAACAAACAGATAAACAAATTACTTCTTGAAATTGTTTAATCCTTTGCTAAGGAAATCCAGATATTTGTCTATGTCTTCATCGTAGGCACGGCTTCCACAGAGAGGTTTGCCCGTAGCGGGGTCTGCAATAACGTAGAAGGGTTGGGCATTGGCTCCGAACTTATGACTTTGCAGGTAGCTCCATTTGGCACCCACTGTACGCAAGGTTTTCGGTTTTCCATCAGTTCCAATTACCTCGAAAGGCTCTTTCAACGGTGTCTTGTCATCGACATAGAGCGAGATCAGCACGAAATCGTTTCTCAGCCTGTCGGCCACTCGTGGGTCTGTCCATACAGCAGCCTCCATCTTGCGGCAGTTCACACAGCCAAAGCCCGTGAAGTCAATGAATACAGGCTTTCCCTCCGCACGGGCAACGGCCATCCCCTGTTCGTAGTCGGTGAAGCGTGCCTCAACGCTACTGGTATTCAGGTTGAAGTCCTGGGTGTTCATTGGTGGAGCGAAGGCAGAGACAGCCTTGCATGGGGCTCCCCAAAGTCCAGGCACCATATAAACGGCGAAGGCCAGCGAAACGAGTCCTCCCATGATGCATACAACGGGCATCGGCTTGTTGAGGTTGCCACCTATTTCATCCTCCTGGAACTTCAACCAGCCACAGAGGTAGGCACCCAGCATACCGAAAATGACAATCCACAGCGAGAGGAATACTTCGCGGTCGAGCAGATGCCAGCCGTGGGCAAGGTCGGCTACGGAGAAAAACTTAAGGGCAAAGGCCAGTTCTATGAAGCCTAAGACCACTTTCAAAGTGGTCATCCACGATCCAGATTTGGGTGCCTGCTTCAGCCAGGAGGGGAAAAGGGCAAAAAGCGTGAAGGGCAGTGCGAGTGCCAAAGCAAAGCCAAACATGCCAATGCCCGGAGCAATCCAGTTTCCACTGGTGGTCGTCTCGACAAGGAGCAGGCCGATGATGGGAGCTGTACATGAGAACGATACCAATACCAACGTAAAGGCCATGAGGAAGATGCTGAGCAGTCCTGTTGTCGACGATGCCTTCGAGTCAACGGCATTCGCCCATGAATCAGGCAGTTTGATCTCAAACCATCCGAAGAAACTCAGTGCAAACACCACTAATAACAGGAACAGGAAAATGTTGAATATGGCATTCGTTGACATTGCGTTCAGTGTGTCGCTGCCGGAGATTGCTGTCACTAATAGCCCCAACCCTAAATAAATGACAATGATTGACAATCCATAGGTGACAGCGTCACGTATACCTCTGCCTTTATCCGTCTTTGCCCGTTTCAAGAAGAACGAGACGGTCATCGGGATGATAGGCCAGATACAGGGCATGCAGACAGCCAGCAGTCCACCGACAAAGCCCATCAGCAGCAGGTAAAGCAGGGAATTGCTGGCAACATCGCCGTTACCGTTCTCAGCACGTAGCTCATCAATGACAGGCTGCCATAGATCAGGTTCTCCAGACATTTCCGAAAGCGTTGAGGCTGTGACAGTATCGGTAGTGAGCGTATCGTTAGCAAGAGTGTCGGTAGCTACGTTTTCCTTCTGGTCTGTCACCGTTTCTTCTTTTTCCTTCATATTGTCTTTAGAAACGGCGGTCCCTAATACTTCACTCTTCACTTTTCCATTTTCCTTGAAATCAACCTGCGACGGTGGCAAGCAGCTTTGGTCGTTGCAGGCTCCATACTCCAGGAAGCAGTCTATTGTGTATTCAGGTTTGGTAAACTTCACCTTTTGTACAAACGTAGCTGTGTTCTCGAAGTATTTCAACTCCATGCCGAACATATTGTCAAACTTCTTGATGACGTTTCCTTTAGGTGTCAGTTTGCCAACAGTCTCAACGCCTTCCATCTTTACAGCATTGAATGTAGCCTCAATGGGGCCATCCTCCCCCAGATCAGTGGAGTAGACGTGCCACCCCGCATCTATGGTAGCCGAGAATACAATTTCACCCTCCGCTTTCCCCTCGGTAGTCTTTAATTCCGATTTGAAATGTACTGGGTTCACCATTTGTGCCATGATGCTTACGGCCATCATGGTCAGCAGTAATGTTATGAATGGTTTTTTCATCGTAAAGGTGTCTTTTTTTGTTTAAATTAGATTCGAACAATAGGTAAAGGCATCAGGGAAGAGTTTACTGATTTCTATGGGTTTACGGAAGAGACCGAACACGGCACTGCCAGAGCCGGACATAGCTGCGTAGGTGGCACCTTGCTGGTAGAGCACATCCTTGATGCGTCCTATTTCCGGATGAAGGGAAAAAACGCTTTGCTCAAAGTCGTTGACAAGCTCCTCGCGCCATGTCTCAACGGGCTGCTGAATCACTTCCAGGCAGTTCTTCGTTGGCCGATGAGGATGGATGAGAGAGAAAGCCTCGCGTGTGGGGACAGGAATGTCGGGGCGGACCACAGCTATATACCATCCGCTGAGATTGAGACTGACGGGGTGCAGTCTCTCCCCAATGCCTTCGGCATAGGCTGGTTTGCCAAGAATAAAGAAAGGACAGTCGGCACCGAGGCGGGCAGCACGCTCAATAAGCTGTGATGTACTGAGGCCAAGCTTGAAAACGTCGTTGACCAGTCTGAGCATATAGCCACAATCGCTTGAACCTCCTCCCATACCCGCTTGTGTTGGAATGCCTTTCCACAGATGGACGTGCAGGCGGGGTAGGGCGGGGAACTCCTGCTTTAGGAGTTGGTAAGCACGTACGACTAGGTTGCGTTGCTCGTCGCCTTCGATAGTTATGTTAGTCACTTTCAGATCGCAGTCCACTTCCGAGGGGAAGTCCGGGTGCATCGGGATAATCTCTAACACATCATGGACAGGTACCGGGTAGAACACGGTTTCAAGATTGTGATAACCGTCAGGACGCCGTTCCACAATGTTGAGTCCAAGATTTATTTTTGCTGTTGGAAAGATAATCATAACATGGATGTGAGATGTTAGTGTTAATCGCGATAGATTCTGGAAAGGATGGTATTGACCCAGCCGATGCTGACATGGAACCATCTGTACGTGCTGACAGGCTTCCCTCCAAAACGGAGGATGAATTCCCGGAAAGGGTTTTTCCGGAAGGGTAGTCCAACGTCAAGGAAGAAGATGTGGTCGTAGTTGTGATGGTGGGAATCCTTGATGGAATGCCAGATGGTCATGATGTCGGGGTGGACAAAAGCAAACGATTTCCGTCGGAATGCCGAGTACCAGAGGTAGGCATTGCGACCGCTATAAACAACAGCCGAACAACCGATGACCATTTCACGATATTTGGTGACATAGAGGCGTCCGCAGTGCATCTGCTGGATTTGGCGGAAGAAGTCGTCGTGAGGGATGTATCGCTTGGGTTTCAGCCAGTTGTGATGGTGAAGCAGCTTGGAGAACGCACGGAAGTCATCGTCTGTGGTTACCTCTTCCGTCACAACGCCACGCGCATAAGAATGAACGATCCGCTTATGCATCTGCTGGCTGATCCGCTCTTCTGGTGCACGACTATGAAGCGAATTGTGAATACTCATCCAGTGGACGGGAAAGAAATGCTGTTTGCGGAATTCGCGGTAGCCGAACATTTTCTGGTTGAGGTTACTTACTTCAATAAAAAGAACGCTACTGCCTAGACGGTTACGGATGGCGTGTAGCATCTGGGCGAAAACTTCACTTCTGTTGGTGCACTGGGAAGAGTAGGCTCCCTCGCTCAGGATGCGGCAGTGCATGAAGAAATAGGGAGGGAACCACGAAGCACGATAGCGAACAATAGCCAGCAACTGACCAATCACCTGTCCGTCGGAAGTCTGGGCTACAGCCATGTATGGCTTTTGGCGCGGTGTCTTGGCAGTCATCAGGAACAGAGCCCGGCTGTGGAAGAAATTCTCCTCCAGAAGTGTGGCTTCTTCAGTCGTCGGCCACTGGTTGGCGTGTTCTATGATTCGTACTTGTATCTCATTCACGGCGCAAAAATACACTATATTTTTCAAATAATCAACTTTTGTATCTTAAAAATAATTATTTCTTTTGTGGGGTGGAGATTTTTTACTACCTTTGCGCACTAAATTGGAAAAGTAATCAATAATGAGCATAGTAAAATGGAAAAGAAATTTCCCGAATACAGCGGTCTGAACCTGACAAAGGTAAATAATCAGGTGCTTGAGGAATGGAATAAGAAGAACGTTTTCCTCCGCAGTATAAGTGAGCGTGAAGGATGTCCGCAGTTTGTTTTCTTCGAGGGTCCTCCCTCAGCCAATGGCCATCCAGGCATTCATCATGTACTGGCGCGTACCATCAAAGATACGTTCAACCGCTACAAGACCATGAAGGGCTATCAGGTACACCGTAAAGCCGGATGGGACACCCATGGACTCCCAGTGGAGTTAGGCGTGGAAAAAGAATTGGGCATTACCAAGGCCGACATTGACAATAAGGATTCAGAGAAGTACATTTCCACGGAAGATTACAACCGTAAGTGCCGTGAGAATGTGATGATGTATACCAAGGAGTGGCGCGAGTTGACCGAGAAAATGGGATACTTCGTCGATCTTGACCATCCATACATTACTTATGAGAACAAGTATATAGAGACATTATGGTGGTTGCTGAAACAGTTCTATCAGAAGGGACTGCTCTATAAAGGCTATACCATACAGCCCTATTCTCCGGCAGCAGGCACTGGTCTGTCCAGTCATGAGCTGAACCAGCCTGGTTGCTATAGAGACGTAAAGGATACTACTTGTACAGCTCTGTTCAAGATGAAGAATCCGAAACCCGAGATGGCTGAGTGGGGCACTCCCTATTTCCTTGCATGGACGACGACGCCTTGGACGCTGGCAGCCAATTCTGCACTGTGTGTGGGACCGAAGATTGACTATGTGGCTGTTCAGACCTACAACCCTTACAGTGCTGATCCAATCACCATCGTGTTGGCTGAGGCACGTCTGGCCGCTTATCTGCCCACTGCAGGTGAGATTACTGACGGAGGTGAATTGCCTGAGTTCAAGAAAGGTGACAAGTTTATGCCCTATCGTGTTGTGGGTCGCTATAAAGGTACTGACCTGGTGGGGATGGAGTATGAGCAGCTGATGCCTGCCATCAAGCCGCTGACCGATGGTGCTTTCCGTGTAATACCTGGCGATTATGTGACCACAGAAGATGGTGCAGGTATTGTCCATATTGCTCCCAACTTTGGTGCCGATGATGCTTTCGTGGCTAAGAAAGCTGGTGTTCCTCCTATCGTATTGATAGACAAGAAAGGACTGGAACGGCCTGTGGTTGATCTTCAGGGTAAGTATTTTGCCGTTGAAGACTTGGATGAGGATTTCGTAGCTAAGTACGTGAATCTCAATGAGTGGAACAAGTTTGCTGGCCGTTATGTAAAGAATGCCTACGACGACACTCTTACTGACAAAGATGAGACACTTGATGTCTCGATCTGCATGGACCTAAAGGCTCAGAACAAGGTGTTTAAGATAGAGAAACACGTACACAACTATCCACATTGCTGGCGTACAGACAAACCTGTCTTGTACTATCCATTGGATTCGTGGTTTATCAAGTCGTCGGCATGCAAGGAACGCATGTCTGAACTCAACAAAACCATCAACTGGCAGCCAGAGTCTACAGGTACAGGTCGTTTCGGCAACTGGCTCGACAACTTGAACGACTGGAATCTCTCACGTAGTCGTTTCTGGGGTACACCGCTTCCTATTTGGCGCTCTGAGGATGGTGAGGAAATCTGCATTGGCAGCGTAGAGGAACTCTACAATGAGATTGAAAAGGCCGTCGAAGCAGGCTTTATGACCAGCAATCTGTTGAAGGATCAGGGCTTTGTGCCTGGTGATATGTCAAAGGAGAATTACGACAAGATAGACCTGCATCGCCCATACGTGGATTACATTGTACTGTGTTCTGCATCAGGAAAGCCGATGAAGCGTGAGTCCGACCTCATCGACGTGTGGTTCGATTCAGGCTCCATGCCTTATGCTCAGGTGCACTATCCGTTTGAGAATGCAGATCTCATCGACAAGGGCATTGCATTCCCATGCGATTTCATCAACGAAGGTGTTGACCAGACACGTGGCTGGTTCTTTACCCTTCATGCCATTGCTACGATGATTTTTGACAGCGTCGCCTTCAGAAACGTTATTTCAAGCGGTCTGGTGCTCGATGCCAAAGGCAATAAGATGTCTAAGCATGTGGGTAACGTTGTCAATCCGTTTGATATGATCGACAAATACGGTTCTGACGCCGTACGCCTGTATATGATGACCAACTCAGAGCCTTGGGACAACCTGAAGTTCGATCCTGAGGGCGTGGCTGAAATCAGTCGTAAGTTCTTTGGTACCTTATATAATACATATTCACTCTTTGCGATGTATGCCAATGTGGATGGCTTTGATCCACAGACACCACAAATACCCGTCTCCGAGCGTCCGGAGTTTGACCGTTGGATACTCTCTTGCCTGAATTCACTGGTAGAGGGTGTGGAACAGGAGATGAATGGATACGATCCGACTCGTGCCGGACGCCTTATTGATCAGTTCGTGGATGAAGACCTATCTAACTGGTATGTGCGCCTGAATAAAAAACGCTTCTGGGGCAAGGAGATGGACAACGATAAACTGGCTGCTTATCAGACCCTGTATGAGTGTCTGATGACCGTAGCTAAAGTGTTGGCACCCTTCTCTCCGTTCTTTGCAGACCAGCTGTATAAAGACCTTGGCGGCCCGTTGGATAGCGTTCATCTGGATATGTTCCCTGTATTCAATGCAGCTCTTGTCAATAAAGACCTCGAAGAACGTATGGATGTTGCTCAGCGTATCACCACCATTGTTCTTGCCTTGCGTCGCAAGGAGAGTATCAAAGTGAAGCAGCCCCTTCAGACGCTGATGATCCCGCCCGTTGACAGCGCCCAGCGCGATGCCATCGAGAGCGTGAAGCAGATTTTCTTGCAGGAAGTGAACGTCAAGGAAGTGAAATTCGTTGAGGGCGCTGGCATCTTGGTGAAGAAAGTAAAGTGCAATTTCCGCACCATGGGCAAGAAGTTCGGTAAGATGATGAAGTCCGTGGCTGCTGCTGTCGATGCCCTTACCCAGGAGCAGATAGCAGACCTTGAGGCTAATGGCACTCTTTCCATCAATATCGAAGGACAGCCCGTCAGCATCGAGGCTACCGATGTTGAAATCATCAGCGAGGATATCCCTGGCTGGCTGGTGGGCAACGAAGGCAATCTCACCGTAGCCCTCGATATTACTTTGACCGATGAACTGCGTGCTGAGGGTATGGCCCGTGAGCTGGTGAACCGCATCCAGAACATCCGCAAGAAGAGTGGGTTGGAAATTACTGACCATGTCCGGGTAAGCATTGAACCCAATGAGGCATCCACCAAGGCCGTAAACGCATTTGGTGACTATATTGCCCGTCAGGTGTTGGCCGATGACCTGAAACTTGAGGTTAACGACGGTCAGACCGTAGAATTTGATGACTTTAAACTGAATATCAAAATAACAAAAATCTAAAGTTATGGCAGAAAAAACACGTTACACTGACGAAGAACTCGAGGAGTTCCGCAGTATTATCAATGAGAAGTTGGCGTTAGCTAAGCGTGATTATGATCAGATGATGCGAGTGCTGACGAATCAGGACTCCAATGATGTGGATGACACGTCTCCTACTTATAAGGCACTGGAGGAAGGTAGCTCGGCTCAGTCGAAAGAAGATCTGATTTCTATGGCATCACGCCAGCAGAAATTCATACAGGGATTGAAGGCTGCCTTGGTGCGTATAGAAAACAAGACATATGGCATTGACCGCATTACGGGAAAACTGATTCCCAAGGAACGACTGAGGGCTGTTCCCCACGCCACGCTGAGTGTGGAGTCGAAACTGATGAGTAATAAGAAATGACAGGAAGAAAGGCATTCTTTTCTGACGGGAAACTGGCGACACTTATCGTGATCGCCATTCTCGTTATAGACCAAGTAATCAAAATCTGGGTGAAGACCCACATGCATCTCCATGAAAGCATACATGTGACAGACTGGTTTTACATCACGTTTATTGAGAACAATGGCATGGCGTTCGGCATGAGCATCGGTTCAAAACTGGTATTATCGCTCTTCCGTGTTGTTGCCATATCTGTGCTGGGTTATTACATCTGGTTGCAGGTACGGCGCCATGCACGCACGGGCTATATCGTGCTGTTGGCAATGGTGCTGGCTGGTGCTGCAGGAAACCTGATTGATTGCCTCTTTTATGGGCAGGTGTTCAATGCATCATCGCCTTACTATGTCAGCTATTTCGTGGAGTATGGAACTGGTTATGCACCGTTTCTCATGGGTAAGGTGGTGGACATGTTCTACTTCCCTCTCATAGAGAGCACTTGGCCGTCGTGGATGCCTTTCTGGGGTGGGGAGGACTTCGTGTTCTTCAGTCCTGTGTTCAATTTTGCTGATGCATCCATCAGCGTAAGTGTGGTATTGCTCCTGCTACTGTATCGGAAGGAAATTAGTGAAATTACCTTGAAACGTGAATAGGTACATTCTGTTTGTTGTCATGCTTGCTTTTCTGGCCTCCTGTGCGCCTGGAACCCCTAAGCAGTATCTTCAGCCCGATGAGCTTGAGGATTTGCTCTACGACCTGCATCTGGCTCAGGGCATGGTCTATCAGGGCGATGACTATAAGCAGTATGACTATAATCGTGTACTCTATCATGCTGCCGTGTTGAAGAAACATGGCATCACGCAGGCTGAGCTTGACTCGTCGATGGTCTATTACTATAAGCGTGCTGACCGGTTGGATGACATCTATAAGCGTGTGGCAAAGCGGCTCAGCGAGGCTGCGCTTGACTTAGGTGCAACCGAAGGAGAGGTTAACCAGTACAGTCAGTTTACCACCGGCGGTGACACTGCAAATGTATGGAAGGGCGATATCGCTGCAGTCCTCTTGCCTCATCCCATGCACAACCGATTGGAGTTTGACATCAAAGCCGACTCTGCCAGTAGGGAAGGAGATGTCTATGTATTGAATATGTTCCTCGACTTCTTCTTCCAGAATGGCATGAAGGAGGCAGAAGGCTGTCTCATGCTGGTGTACGACAACGACAGTGTGTCCTGCCGTACCAGTCGCCTTTCTTTCAATGGACAGAACCAATTCCGCCTCGAGTCTTCCGGTGACCATAGGGTGAAGGAGATAAAAGGCTATATCTACCTGTCACGTGGTAATGATAATACTTCTACAATGAGGATGTTGTTTATCAAGGATATACAGCTGATCCGCATGCACAAGCGGGAAAAGAAAAAGGAACCTGAGGACGAAGTGAAGAACGACTCTTTGGCTCATCCCGCCACAGAGGACTCACAGTCCGACTCTGTACCGGCAACAGCCGATTCATTGTCCAGGTTTGGCCGTGTGCTGCCTGCAGGCGGACGTGGCGTACAGAACCGTGTGAATGATATGACACCAAGAAAAGATATTAAACTGAAAATCGAATAGATTATGAATTTGAAAATCCGTCTGGCACTGATGAACTTTCTTGAGTTTGCCGTATGGGGTGCCTATCTTACCTGCATGGGAAACTATTTAGGAGTGGCAGGGCTTGGAGGAGAGATCTCCTGGTTCTATGCCATTCAGGGTATCGTGTCGATCTTCATGCCTACGCTGATGGGCATTGTGGCCGACAAGTATATGCAGCCGCAGCGTGTGCTGGGAATCTGTCATTTGCTGGCAGGCCTGTTCATGTTAGGTTGCTGGTGGCTTGGGCTTCAGGCAGGGTTCGGTCAAGAGCTGCCCGACAAAGGGCTGTTCATTACGCTTTATACCCTGAGTGTGGCATTCTTCATGCCTACCATTGCTCTTGCCAATACAACGGCATTCAGTATCTTGAAGAAGAACGGAATGGACACCGTCAAGGATTTCCCTCCCATCCGCGTGCTGGGAACCGTAGGCTTCATTGCAACGATGTGGTTCGTCAATTGTGCTTACTTGGATGACAGCGGTTTTGGCTTTACCCTGGCAGAGAACTCACATAAGTTCCAGTACACCTATATGCAGTTTTTCGTGTCCGGCTTGCTGAGCCTTGTGCTCTTTGCCTATTGCTTTACCCTGCCTGAGTGCCGGTTGGAGAAGAAAGAAGGTAAGATGTCGCTTGTCGAGAGCCTGGGCCTGAATGCTTTCAAGCTGTTCAAGCGCAAGCAGATGGCCTTGTTCTTCATCTTTTCTGCTCTGTTGGGCATGTGCCTGCAGGTGACCAACGGATTTGCCGGTCCATTTATCACCAGTTTCAGGGGAACGCCAGAGTATGCCGATACTTTCGCAGCCAACAATGCAACGCTGTTGACGTCTGTCTCCCAGATCAGTGAGGCGTTGTGCATTCTGATGATTCCTTTCTTCCTGAAGCGTTTCGGCATTAAGGTGGTCATGCTCATGTCGCTGTTTGCCTGGGTGTTCCGCTTTGGCTTCTTTGGCATAGGCAATCCCGCCATGCCCGGAGTCATCTTCTTTATCCTTTCCTGCATCGTCTATGGTGTCGCATTCGACTTCTTTAATGTCTCAGGCGGTATCTTTGTCGATCAGGAGTGTGAACCTTCTATCAAGGCATCGGCCCAGGGACTGTTCATGATGATGACAAACGGACTGGGCGCTACCATAGGAACGTTGGCGGCTGGCGAGATTGTCAACAGCTTCTGTCAGTGGGAGAACGGTTTCCTGGTGGGTGACTGGCAGACATGCTGGTTTATCTTTGCCGGTTTTGCCTTGGTTGTGGGTATTTCATTCGCACTGGTGTTTCAACCTGAGAAAAAATAGGAAGTGAAGGAAACGAGGTTCTTTTACGTTCCCGATGCAGCCCATGCCACAGAGCTGCCCGATGACGAGGCGCAGCACGCCTTGCGTGTCCTACGGCTTCATGAGGGCGATGAAATCATGCTCATGGATGGCAAGGGAAACTTCTATGAAGCTGTCATCTGCCAGCCGTCAGGCCATCATTGCCGTTATTCGTTGATGCAGCAGCTTGCCCAGCCCCGTCAATGGCAAGGGTATCTGCATCTTGCCATTGCGCCTACGAAGATGATGGAACGTATGGAGTGGCTCTTCGAAAAGGCTACAGAAGTGGGCGTGGATGAATTCTCGCTTCTCAACTGTCAGTTCTCTGAACGGCGAGTGGTCAAGGAACAGCGTCTGGAAAAAATCGTCATCTCGGCCATGAAGCAGAGCCGTAAGGCGTGGCTTCCCCGTGTGAACGGCATGACCGATTTCCGTCGATTCATCGAGTCGCATGCCCACGGTCATCGCTATATTGCCCATTGCTACGACGAGGTGCCACGCGTTAATCTGTTTGCCGAGCTATGCAAGCTATCGGTCAGTGACGATGCGTTGGTGCTGATAGGCCCGGAGGGTGACTTCTCCATTGCTGAGGTCCAGGCTGCAGTAGATGCAGGCTTCGTATCCGTGGACTTAGGAAAGAGCAGGCTCCGTACCGAGACCGCAGGTCTTTCTGCCGTGATGATGATGCAACTGGCTAAAATGAAAAGGGAAGGGTGAGTCGTTCACTGCCACCTTTCAATGATATATGGTAAATTGTTAAATAGTAAATAATATGACAGACGAGAAAATTATGTCAACCATCAAACCTGATGGTGAGTACTGGCAACCGGAATTGGAAACCATGCCGCGTGAGCAGCTGGAAGCGCTGCAAGTGAAGAAACTGAAGGAGAGCATCAAAGTTGCTCTGAATTCTCCATTCTATAAGAAACGCTTGGGTGATCTGGGCATCACGCCAGACTCCATCAATTCGCTGGCAGACCTGCGCAAGATTCCCTTCACCACGAAGCAGGACCTGCGCGACAATTATCCTTTCGGCCTAGTGGGTAGAAGCCTGGACGATGCAGTCCGTATCCATTCTACCAGTGGTACAACGGGTAATCCCTGTGTGGTGGTCTATTCAGAGCACGACATCTGTTCATGGGCCAATATGATTGCCCGGAACCTCTATATGGTGGGCTGTCGCAAGAGCGATGTGTTCCAGAACTCCTCCGGCTATGGCATGTTCACAGGCGGTCTGGGCTTCCAGTACGGCGCCGAGTGGTTGGGTGCCATGACCGTACCAGCCGCTGCCGGCAACTCTAAGCGGCAGATTAAGTTTATCCGTGACTTTGGTACCACCTGCCTGCACGCCATTCCTTCTTATGCCATCCGTCTGGCCGAGGTGTTCAAAGAGGAAGGTATCGACCCTGCCACCACAAAGCTCCGCACCCTCTGCATCGGCGCTGAGCCCCATACCGAGGAACAGCGTCGCCGTATCGAGCGCATGCTGGGTGTCAAGGCCTACAATTCCTTCGGCATGACCGAAATGAACGGCCCTGGTGTGGCCTTCGAGTGCAAGTGTCAGGAGGGCATGCACCTCTGGGAGGACAACTATATTGTGGAGATTGTCGACCCCGATACGCTGGAGCCTGTGCCCGATGGCGAGATGGGTGAGATGGTGCTCACCACCCTCGACCGCAATATGATGCCGGTTTTAAGGTATCGTACGCGTGACCTTACCCGTATTTTGCCAGGACAGTGTAAGTGCGGACGTACCCACCGCCGCATTGACCGCATCAAGGGACGTACGGACGATATGTTCATCATCAAGGGTGTCAACGTCTTCCCCATGCAGGTGGAGAAGATCCTTGTGCAGTATCCGGGTCTGGGCAGCAACTATCTCATCACGCTCGATACGGAGGACGACAACGACATCATGACAGTAGAAGTAGAACTCGATGGTCTGGAGACCGATATCTACCCAGAGATGCAGAAGATGACACGTGACATCCAGCGTGCGCTGAAGGACGAAATCCTGCTCACTCCGAGGGTGAAACTTGTCAAGAAGGGTTCACTGCCTGTTTCCGAGGGTAAGGCAGTCCGCGTGAAGGATCTCCGCGAGGGAAGAGGATAGGCGGGCTTTGCCCTGAATGACAAATGATAAATGCATTTTGGCTTCGGCAAAAAAGTAAACTTCACGAACTTGAGTAAAAAATGGGTTGACGCAATGAAAAGCAGAATCATAGGAATCAAGAGAAGACGGTGGCTGATAGTCATGTCATTTATCATTTGTCATTTGTCATTTAGCATAGGCGCAAGGGCTCAAACAGATTCCGTAGCGGTTTCAGATAACTTGTTACGCGACCTGTTCATTTCTATGCCCGACTCACTTCTGCCTACGCTGAGCAATAATCATCGGCTCGATCTCGTTGACTATATAGAGTCAGGAATGAAGGCTGAGGTGAAAAACCGGTTTGAAGGCCAGTCAGAACTGTTGTATCTCACAGACGACAGCCTGTCACTACAAGTGAGCAATGGGCTCACTGTCGATATGTTGCTGTTGCCTTTGCAGGAGGGAGCGGTCGTTGACAGTTGCTCTCAAGTGGTCTGTATGGTAGAGCGCTTTGGTACTTCTCCCGACAATCAGGAATGCTATGTGAGTCTGTACAGCGCAAAGTGGCATCCTGTAGCCAATGCACCCCTCATTCCTGCTGCTCAACAAAAGTTGAATCGCCTTAAATTGTCAACGAAGATTAAATGGAGGCAGTTGGTTATTAAAGAAAATTAATTTTTCTGTTTATTATTGCCATTTATGGTGGATATTCAGAAAAATTATATAAATTTGCAATGTGTTTTTCATGGTATTAGATTATTAAGGTTAGAAAATTTGGGGTAAGTTGTCGAGAGACAATAAACCTAACATCCTCTCGCACAGCATTCTTTTCATATCGATTGTAATGCGAGTGGATTTACGAAGAGGAGCCTGCGAAGGTTCCTCTTTTCATGTAATAAAGTCAATAACCTTATTCTGGACAATACAAGGCTTTGCAGCGGACTGTAACCTTCGTGCAGGAGACAGTCATTTGTCAGTTTTAGTTTCGGGAGTTCTTTACAAGGCCTCTGCCATGAGCTTGAGCACCTATGGAGTGCTGGTCTGATGTCGGAGAATTGTGTGGCGAATCCTTTCTTTGTCAGGGCCGTTTCTCTTGCTTGGATCTTGCCTCTCTCTTGCTAGAAGAACGTTACTCTCTTGCTTGGATCTCGGTCTTAGATTGCTTGAAGAGAACGCTCCTTCTGATAGGACAAAAGTTCTTTGCAGAAGAAATGATCAAAGAATACCGTCAACTTTGTCAGGAAGAAAGTCGACCAGATTGGATCTTCTGCAATTGATTTGAAGACTTTGTCAATATTTTTTTATCAGTGAAAGTCAGTTTTATTAACTACCCCAAAAACGTGAGTTAACTCGATCGATTGTTTGAGTTAACTCGATCGATCGTTTGAGTTAACTCGATTGATCAATCGAGTTAACTGGAGAAAATAAGCCCATTTCCGATCTGTCAAGAATTCCGATTTTCCATTCAATTGAAGAAGAGCCTCCAGATTACTGGATTTCTAAGAAATTTGCAAATAAACCACGAAACGTTTGGAAGTTTCGGGATTAACCCGCATTGCAGGGGTAGCCAATGCAACTGACTGATTTTCAGCGTTGGCTTTTTTCGGGAGGTATCTTTGGAGGCCCTACAAACTTTCTAGTCCCCATAGGATGTGGTGTGATGTCCAGCAGGCTATAGATTCTGGCCAGTTCCTGCTCTTCTTCCGTAGCCTGACGGATTTCAATAGTCTCACCCTTCACGGTTTCCATGCGGGTGGTGACCATCACCTGCGCTCTGGCAATACGCCTGATCTCTTCCCACCTGACGCTGGGACAGCCCTTCTTCTTCAGGCGGTACATGGTGACTGACACTATCCAGTAGGCAAGCACGGCAAGGTTGAGGTGGGCCTTGATACCGTCGTCGCCCTTGTGATAGACGGGGCGCATGTCAAGGTCGCTCTTCAAAGTATGGAAGGTCTCCTCCACGGTTCTTATCACATTATAGAATTTCCAGACGTTCAGTTCGTCATTCTCGTCCAGGCTGGTCAGCAGCACGTACTTGCCGCTATTATTAGTAGTACAACCAAAGCCCAGATATATGACATACAGGGTAACAGACATGACAATGTCCGTAAGGGTGTGAACATCATCCGCATGAAAAACGGGAAGACAAAGAAGACTGTGGTGAAGTAAGGTCGCAAGAATCATAAGTAGGAGAGGGCGTGTCTGTTATGACACACCCTCTCTCTCTCTTCACAAATTCCTTCAAACGTTTATCTAATGAACAACAATTCGCGGTATTTCGGCAGCGGCCAAAGACTGTCGTCGACAATCAGTTCGAGCTTGTCTATCTCGTAGCGGATGTCGTCAAGTTTAGGCTCTACCGTATCGTGATAGGCTATGGCTTTCTTGTGCTCGTCGTCTATTTTGTTGGCTTTCTTGCGAGCCTCTACCAGTTCATCAACACCTTTCTCGATGGTGCTGGTGCGTTCGGCAATCTCTTGGACGATTTTCTTGTTGCGGGCAGAGAGCTTGTCGGCAGTGTCGATAGGGAAGACAGCGGCCATGTTGCAGATGTTCTGCAGTAACTGGGTCTGGTAGCGGGTGGCCACGGGGATGATGTGGTTCATCGAGAGGTCGCCTAGTACGCGGGCTTCAATCTGGATCTTCTTCGTGTAGGTTTCCCACTTCACTTCGTTGCGGGCTTCCAGTTCTTTCTTGGTCATCACACCGAGACTCTCGAACATCCGGATGCTGGAGTCGTCGAGGTAGCGCTCAAAGATTATCGGACAGGACTTCTCTACGTCGAGGCCGCGGCGGGCTGCTTCCTCCACCCATTCGTCACTGTAACCGTTGCCGTCGAAACGGATGGGCTTGCAGGTCTTGATGTCGTCGCGCAGCACTTCGATGATGGCATGGAAGGTGGCGGAGTGACCTGTTCCGTCGAGTTTCTGTTGCAATTCAGGAATACGGGCATCGACACGTTTCTTGAAGTCTACCAGGGCTTCTGCCACGGCACTGTTCAGTGCAATCATGGCCGATGCACAGTTGGCCTCAGAGCCAACGGCGCGGAACTCGAAGCGGTTGCCAGTGAAGGCAAAGGGCGAGGTGCGGTTGCGGTCTGTATTGTCGATGAAGAGTTCGGGAATCTCGGGTATGTCCATCTTCAGTCCCTGCTTGCCAGCCATAGCGAGAATGTCGGATACGTCGGCCTTCTCGATGTGGTCGAGGAGTTCGCTGACCTGTTTGCCGAGGAACGAACTTATGATGGCGGGGGGCGCTTCGTTGGCACCCAGACGGTGGGCGTTGGTGGCACTCATGATGCTGGCCTTGAGCAGTCCGTTGTGACGCCAAACACCCATCAATGTCTCGACGATGAAGGTAGCGAAGCGCAGGTTCTGCTCAGCGGTCTTTCCCGGTGCATGGAGCAATACGCCGTTGTCTGTGGAGAGTGACCAGTTGTTGTGTTTGCCGCTGCCGTTGATGCCTGCGAAGGGCTTTTCGTGGAGCAGCACCCGGAAACCGTGCTTGCGTGCTACGCGCTTCATCACCGACATCAGGAGCATGTTGTGATCGACGGCAAGATTGGTCTCCTCGAAGATGGGTGCCAACTCAAACTGGTTGGGTGCCACCTCGTTGTGGCGTGTCTTGCAGGGGATGCCGAGCTGAAGGGCCTCGATTTCGAGTTCGCGCATAAAGGCTGCTACGCGCTCGGGGATGGATCCGAAATAGTGGTCGTCCATCTGCTGGTTCTTGGCGGAATCGTGTCCCATCAGTGTGCGGCCTGTCAGCAGCAGGTCGGGACGGGCTGAGTAAAGACCCTCGTCAACCAAGAAATACTCCTGCTCCCAGCCGAGGTTTGATGTCACTTTCTTGACCGTGGGGTCAAAGTAGTGACATACCTCGGTCGCAGCCACGTTGACAGCATGCAGGGCACGGAGCAACGGAGCCTTATAGTCGAGTGCCTCACCGGTATAGCTGATAAAAACGGTAGGAATACATAACGTATCGTCAATGATAAAAACAGGTGACGTGGGGTCCCAAGCCGAATAGCCTCGGGCCTCGAAGGTAGAGCGGATTCCACCACTGGGGAACGATGATGCATCGGGCTCCTGCTGCACAAGCAGCTTGCCGGTGAACTCTTCGACCATTCCTCCCTTGCCATCATGCTCGATGAACGAGTCGTGCTTCTCGGCAGTGCCTTCCGTCAGTGGCTGGAACCAGTGTGTGTAGTGAGTCACACCGCAATCTGTTGCCCACTGCTTCATGCCTGCGGCAACTGCATCAGCCACTTCACGGTCGAGCCGTGCCCCGTTGTCCATCACGTCGATCATCTTCTCATAAACGTCTTTGGACAGATACTTGTACATCTTCTCACGGTTGAAGACCTTGCTGCCGAAATACTTCGCGGGTCTCGTTGCCGAGCTTTGCTCGCCTGTCTGTTGCTTTTCACTGGGCGTTTTTACGTCGAGCGGCTTCTTCTTAAAAGCCTCGCCGACAACCTGAAATCTTAATGCTTCCATCATCTTCTTTCTAATTTAGTTTATACTCTTTTACTTACCTTTTGTTTGTAATTCCGATGCAAAGGTAAGCAAAATGATAGCAATTAAGAAGAAATTTATATCAAATTGTATTGATATTCTTTTGCAATATATCATTTTGTAAAGTTGCTTATGTTTGTTGGTGTCAATATGCTTTCTTCTTGGCGTAAAAAGCGGCCGCTTTGTTACAAAGTGTCAAAGGCAACATTTTTTTCGGAGATGATGCGTAGATTTGGTTTTATTTTTGTATTTTTGCAAAAAATATCACTTATGCTAAAAGCACTTACTTTCAAGTACGTCCAGTTATCTTTATAATAGTATATGGCAAGCAACGCGGATTTTGTTCAATACATTGCAGACCAGTGTAGTGGAGCAGGGGAGATAGTCACCAAGAAAATGTTTGGTGACTATGGTATTTATTGTAATGGGAAGATCTTCGGACTCATTTGCGATGACTGTTTCTATCTGAAGCCTACAGAGACAGGGCGCAAACTGTTGAGAGTTGTAGATATGCGTCCGCCCTATGACGGAGCAAAGGACTATTTCTACATTGCCGATGTAGACGACCGAGACTATTTGGCACTGCTTGTCAGGGAGACGTGCAAGGAACTCCCAGAGCCGAAACAAAAAGCATCAAGGAAGAAGTGAATTGTTGAACCAGAAAAAAACAAGTTATGGAAGAAATCAGAATCTATCACTCCCCTTGGCGGATGTTGCTTCTGGCCTTAGCGAGTTGGGCTTTTGTAGTAGCTTGTTTCTTCATGCTTTCTCATCCCCAAAATGGTTTTCATGTTTTCATAGCATTGTTGGGCATCGCGTTCTTTGGCTTGTGTGGCATCTATTTGCTCTATGCCACGGTGAAGGAAAGGTTGACAGGCAAACCATTCCTGACAATAACTGACAAGTGCATCGTCTGCCAGGGTGTGAAGCAGACGGTCATCAGCTTTGCCGATGTAAAGTCGTTTAAAGTCGTGAAGATGGGAAAACAGAAGTTCGTCGCCATCCGCTACAAACCTGGTTTGGAGCAACAGAAACTGGACGAGGCGAATGTCCTTGACCGCAGTGTTCGCAAACTGAACCACCGTCTGGTGAATGCTCAAGAGAATATATCGACAGTAGGCACAGGTATGGATGCGGAGGAATTGTGCAATTTGTTGAACGAACGGCTGCAACCTGCGCAATAAAAACAAAGGCGGGGCGAACTTTGAAATTGCCCCGCTTTTGTTTCTATAACGTACCCCGCTGCCACTTCTCAATGCGCTGTAGAGCCTCTTCGGTTCGCTCGTGACTACCGAAGGCGGTGAACCGGACGTAGCCCTCGCCGGAGGGGCCGAAGCCTACACCAGGAGTGCAGACGACGTTAGCACCATAGAGTAGTGCCTCGAAAAACTGCCAGGAGCCCATTCCGTCGGGTGTGCGCATCCAGATGTACGGAGCATTCTCGCCACCGTAGCATTCAAAGCCGCAGGCTCGAAGCACTGTGAGCATGTGGGCAGCGTTCTGCATGTAGTAGTCAATACTTTGCTGTACCTGTTGGCGACCCTCTGGAGAATAAATGGCCTCGGCTGCACGTTGGGAGATGTAGCTGGTGCCATTGAACTTGGTGCACTGTCGACGGAGCCAGAGTTGGTTGAGTGGTATGCGCTCGCCTTCGAAAGTGGCCACGCTGACATCCTTGGGCACGATGGTGTAACCGCAGCGGACACCCGTAAAACCAGCGGTCTTAGAGAACGAGCGGAACTCAACAGCACACTTGCGTGCACCTCGGATTTCGTAGATGCTGTGGGGGATGTCAGTATCTTTGATGTAGGCCTGATAGGCTGCATCGAAAAGGATGAGTGCATCGTTCTTGAGGGCATAGTGCACCCACTTGCGCAGTTCCTGCTTGGTGAGGACCGTACCCGTAGGATTGTTAGGGTAGCAGAGGTAGATGACATCGACGGGTCGCCCTTTGGGGAGGTCTGGTATGAATCCGTTCTCGGCAGTGGTGGGCATATAACGGACGTTGGTCCAACGGCCATCGCGGTAAGTCCCGCAGCGGCCTATCATGACGTTCGAGTCGATGTAGACGGGATAGATGGGGTCGGTGACACCGATGAAATTGTCCCAGTGGAGCAGTTCCTGAAAGTTCCCGGTGTCGCTTTTGGCACCATCGTTGATGAAGACCTCGTCGATACTGAGACGGATGCCTCGTGGTGCGAAGTCGTTTTTCAGAATGGCTTCGCGTAGGAAGGTGTAGCCTTGTTCGGGGCCATAGCCTCGAAAACCCTCGGCAGTGGCCATTTCGTCAACGGCCTTATGCATGGCCTTGATAACTGCTGGACAGAGCGGCTGGGTGACATCACCAATGCCAAGGCTGATGACATCGGCCTTGGGGTGCATCACCTTGAAGGCGTTGACCTTCTTGGCAATGTCGGCGAACAGGTAGTTGTTCTGCAGGTTCAGGAAGTGAATATTTACTAATGCCATTATTTCTAATTGATAATTGATAATTATATTTGTATTTCGCCATCGAAAACGAATTCAGCAGGGCCGCTCATGTAGACGTGATTGTCGGCCTCATGCCACTCAATACTAAGTGTTCCTCCGTCCATCACGATGTCGCTGGTTCTGCCTGCTTGGTGAGACAGACAGGCGGCAACGGCAGTGGCACAAGCACCGGTTCCGCAAGCTTCTGTGATTCCGCTGCCCCGTTCCCAGACTCTTGTCCTGATGCTGCCATCAGCCTCAATGCGGGCAAACTCTATGTTGCAGCGTTGGGGGAAGGCTGGGTGGTATTCGAGGATGCGTCCGGTTTCGCCCACTTGGTCAACATCATCGGTAAAGATGACATAGTGTGGATTTCCCATAGACACGAATGTCCCTTTTTCCATTCTGTGAGATTCAATGAATTGCGATTCATCTTCAAATACGGGCTCACCCATGTCGACAGTGACGGAATCTACCTTGTAGTCAGTGAGGTGTAAAAGAAGGGTCTTTATACCCGACAGTGTCAGCAGGCGGATCTCAGTCTTGTCTGTAATGCTCTTTTCATAAAGATACTTGCCTATGCAACGAGAAGCATTGCCGCACATCATCGCCTCAGAGCCATCGGCATTGAAGATGCGCATAGAGTAGTCGGCCTCGGGGACGGTACTGCGGTCGATGAGCACCAGTCCATCGGAACCGATGCCCTTATGGCGGTCACTCCAGGCGATGGCGCATGCCCTTGGATCGGCAATGGGGTGTTCCATGGCATTGACATAGATGTAGTCATTGCCGCAGCCGTGCATCTTGGTGAATGGTATCTTCATTTTGTCAGATATTCGTTTACTTTCTTTGCTGTTTCAATGCCACTGGCCATTGCTCGGACAACAAGCGAGGCACCGTTCTGGGCATCTCCGCAGATAAAAACATTTGCAGGGTACTCAGGTTGTTCAGGCTTCAGGAAGCCCATAGCCAACAGGCAGAGTTCTGCCTTGATGACGAAAGGCTCGCCCTTGGCCACCATGACGGGACGCGCGGGCTTTCCCGTTGGAGAACCTGCGGACACGGGGGCTGGTTGCCAGTCTATCTCCTGGACACGGACGCCTGTGAGATGGCCGTTCTCGCCAAGAAATTCCAGGGTATTGATGTTCCATCGGCGCGTACAGCCCTCCTCGTGACTGGAAGTCGTCTTGAGGGTGCGAGGCCAGTTGGGCCATGGGTTCTGAGGATCCTCGGGACCTTCTACGGGTTTGGGCATGATCTCGATTTGCGTGACGCTCTTGCAGCCCTGGCGATGAGCCGTTCCGATACAGTCTGAACCAGTGTCACCACCACCGATGACGAGCACATTCTTGCCCTTGGCTTTGATTCGCTCTTCTTTTGAGAACTCTGCACCAGCGAGCACGCGGTTCTGTTGGGATAGTAATTCGAGTGCGAAGTGTACGCCCTTCAACTCGCGTCCGGGTGCTTTGAGGTCGCGGGCGGTGGGGGTGCCAGTGGCGAGGACTACTGCAGCAAATTGCGTCGTGAGCTGTGATATGATCGTAGCATACGGAACAGCTTGGCCATACCTGAATTCGATACCTTCCTGCTCTAGCAATCGAATACGGCGGTCAATGATGGCCTTGTTGAGTTTGAAGTTGGGGATGCCGTAACGCAAAAGGCCACCGGCAGCTTCATTCTTTTCGTAGACAGTAACCGTATAACCCATCTGGTTGAGTGCATTGGCAGTGGCGAGACCTGCCGGGCCTGTTCCGATGACAGCTATGCTCTTCCCGTTTCTGACAGGTACCCGTGGTGAAATATATCCCTCACGGAAGGCAGCCTCGATGATGGCACACTCATCTTCGCGATTGGTTGTAGGCTCGTGGTTGAAACGGTTCAGCACACATGCCTTCTCGCAGAGGGCAGGACAGATGCGTCCTGTGAACTCAGGGAAGGGATTGGTGCTACTCAACAACCGATAAGCCAACACCCAGTCGCCCCTATACAGTGCATCGTTCCATTCTGGTGCTTTGTTGCCCAACGGGCAGGCCCAGTGGCAGAAAGGCACGCCGCAGTCCATACAGCGGCTCGCCTGCTCCCGCCGCATGTGCGTGTTGAGTGTCTGTTCCACCTCGCCGAAGTCGTGGATCCTGTCGTGAACCGGACGATAGCCCGCCTCTTGGCGGTGTATCTCAAAAAAAGCTTTCGGGTTTCCCATATCTTTACTTTTTTACCTTTTTACCTTTTCCTAATAGTCGCGCTGGATGTCAGCAATCTTTTCGTGGAGTCGCGCCATTTTCTCTTCCTCGAGCACACGTTTGTATTCGATGGGTATCACTTGGATGAAGTCTTCAATGCAGCGCTGCCAGTTGTCGAGCAAACGTCCTGCAAGTGCCGATCCAGTGTGCAGATAGTGCTGGCGGACAAGCTCCAGCAGTTCCTTGCGTGAGACGTTGTCCTCGACGAGCGAGAGTTCGACCATGTCCATGTTACAGAAGTAGTCGAAGGTGTGGTTGGGGTCGTAGACGTATGCAATACCGCCTGACATTCCAGCCGCAAAGTTGCGGCCCGTATCGCCGAGCACCACGACACGCCCTCCCGTCATGTATTCGCAACAATGGTCGCCAGCACCTTCGATGACTGCAATGGCTCCGGAGTTGCGCACGCCGAAGCGCTCGCCCACCTTGCCGTTGATGTAGAGCTCTCCTGAGGTGGCACCATACAGGCCCGTGTTGCCTGCGATGACATTATCCTCTGCCAGGAAGTCATCGCTGCGGCGTGCAGGAGGCACGATGCTGATGTGACCACCACTAAGCCCCTTGCCGAAGTAGTCGTTACACTCGCCCTCCAGATGGATGTCCAGTCCTTTCACGGCGAAAGCTCCAAACGACTGGCCTGCCGACCCTTTGAACTTTATCTTTATCGTGCCGTTGGGCAGACCAGCCTCACCGTATTTCTTGGCGATGGCACCGCTGAGCATTGTGGTGAGGGCGCGGTCGGTATTCTTGATGGCGTAGTGGAGCGTCACTTCCTCCTGTTCGTCAATGGAATCCTGGGCAGCACGGATGATCTCCTCGTCCTTCACTCCGGTCACCTTCGTATAGGCACCGCGATCCCAATATAATGCTTTGTCTGTGTCGGGTCTATCCAGCAAGCGGGCGAAGTCGATCGTTTTCTGCTTATCGGTCATGCCAATGGTTTTGACCTCAATCAGTTCTGTGTGGCCGATGATTTCCTTCAGGCTGTGCACGCCCATTTCAGCAAGGTATTCGCGTACTTGCCTGGCTAAGAACGTGAAGTAATTCACTACATACTCGGCTTTTCCCTCGAAGTGCTTACGCAGCTCCGGGTTCTGCGTGGCTACGCCCATCGGACAAGTATTGGTGTTGCATTTACGCATCATCACACATCCCAACACAATCAGAGGCAGTGTACCAAATGAGAACTCGTCGGCCCCAAGCATCGCCATGATGATGACATCCTTGGCAGTCTTCAACTGTCCGTCGGTCTGCAAGCGAATCTGATTGCGCAAGCCGTTTCGGACAAGGGTCTGTTGCGTCTCGGCAAGACCGATTTCCGGCGAGATACCTGCAAAGCGCATGCTCGATGCTGGCGAAGCACCCGTTCCGCCCTCTGCACCACTAATGACAATGAGATCGGCCTTGGCCTTGGCCACGCCAGCAGCAATCGTCCCCACACCACTCTCGGCTACCAGCTTCACGCTGACAGCAGCAGTGGGGTTGATATTCTTCAGGTCGAAGATGAGTTGTGCCAGATCTTCTATGGAATAGATGTCGTGATGGGGTGGGGGAGAGATGAGCGAGATGCCTGGGATGGCATTACGTGTCTTGGCGATGATTTCATTTACCTTGAAGCCCGGCAGCTGACCGCCCTCACCGGGCTTGGCACCTTGTGCCACTTTAATCTGTATCTCCTCGGCATTTACAAGATATTCCGCTGTCACTCCAAAGCGGCCACTGGCTATCTGCTTGGTTTTGCTCGACAGTGATACACCATCCATCTGTGTATGATAGCGGGCGTTATCCTCGCCACCCTCACCAGTATTCGAGCGAGTGCCGAGCTTGTTCATTGCCAATGCCAGTGCCTGGTGTGCCTCGATGCTCAAGGCACCGAAGGACATAGCGCCGGTCACGAAATGCTTAACGATTGACTCTACGGGTTCGACCTCATCGATAGGTGTAGGTTCAGACACCTTCTTCCAATCAAAGAAGTCGCGGATAAAGATGGGCGAATCCTTCTCGTCAACAAGCTTTGCCCAATCCTTGAACTTCTCATAGCTACCCTTTCGTGTGGCCAGTTGCAGTGTGGCAATGGTTTCAGGATTCCAAGCATGTTTGATGCCATCCTTACGCCATGAGAATTGTCCTTGGTTCTTCAATTGCGACTGCTCCTGGGCTGCTTTTTGCAGGCGAATGGCATCTCTTGCAATCTCTTTCAGTCCGATTCCTCCGATGGTGCTCACCTCTGTGCCGAAATAACGTCTCAGCAAGTCCTCGCTGAGCCCGATACTCTCGAAAATCTTCGCACCGCGATAGCTTCGGATGGTCGAGATTCCCATTTTCGACATAATCTTTTTTAGTCCTTTGTCTATCGCTTTGACATAGTTGGATTCGGCCGTAGCATACTCCTCTTGAATCCTTCCGCGTTTCACCAGATCATCGAGTATGGCGAAGGTCATATAGGGACAAAGCGCACTAGCACCGAAACCCAGAAGCAAAGCAGCGTGCATGGTCTCGCGTATCTCGCCACTTTCCACGATAAGTGCAGTCTGTACACGCTTGCCTACACTTATCAGATAGTGATGAACGGCGCTCACCGCCAGCAACGACGGGATTGCCGCATGTTCATTGTCAATGTCGCGGTCTGTCAGGATAATATAGTTCACGCCCTCCTCCACGCTGCGCTCTGCTTCATGACAGAGCTCGTCCAATGCTTGGCGCAGTCCTTCCTCGCCCTTTCCGGAGTCGAAGAGAATAGGGAGTTTCCGTGTCTTGAATCCTTTGTATCTTATATTACATAGAATGTCCAGCTGTGTGTTTGTCAGCACCGGTTGTGGCAAGCGTACCATCTTGCAGTTGGAAGCATCGGGCGTCAGTATGTTGGTACCCACGGCACCAATATACTCCGTCAACGACATCACCAGTTCCTCGCGAATGGGGTCGATGGCAGGATTGGTGACCTGTGCAAACTGCTGACGGAAATAGTTGAACAATACCTGCGGACGGTCGCTGATAACGGCAAGTGGAGTGTCGTTTCCCATAGCAGCCACTGGCTCCTGGCCAGCTGTTGACATCGGGATAATGGTCTTGTCGATGTCCTCCTGACCATAGCCGAACTGTAATAGTTTACGCTCAAGATCAGTCACACCGTTCTCTACCTTGCGTCCGCTTTTCAGTTTTTCAAGTTGCACACGATTCTCGCTGAGCCATTCACGGTAGGGATGTGCCTTGGCCAGCTGTTCTTTGATTTCACCATCGTAGTAAATCTTGCCTTCTTGTGTGTCGATGAGCAGAATCTTTCCTGGTTGCAAACGGCCCTTGGCGACTACATCGCCCGGCTCGAAGTCCATGACGCCAACCTCAGAGGCCACGACCATCATGTCCTGCTTCGTAATCGTATAGCGCGAGGGACGAAGCCCATTGCGGTCGAGCATTCCTCCAGCATAGCGCCCATCCGAGAAGAGCAAGGCTGCCGGACCGTCCCACGGCTCCATCAGGATGGAGTGGTACTCATAAAAAGCCTTCAGATCCTCGCTGATGGGGTTCTTGTCGTTGAACGACTCCGGCACGAGTATCGCCATAGCCTGTGGCAGGGAGAGTCCGCTCATGGTCAGGAATTCAAAAACGTTGTCCAATGAAGCCGAATCGCTCATACCCTCCTGTACGATGGGTGAGATCTCCTTGATGTCACCCAATGCTTTGCTGCTGAGCACGCTTTCGCGGGCCTTCATCCATCCACGATTGCCACGAATGGTATTAATCTCACCATTATGAGCTAACAAGCGGAAGGGCTGGGCCAAAGACCACGTGGGGAAAGTGTTTGTGCTGAATCGTGAGTGGACCAGCGCCAGTCCGCTTGTCAGGTAAGGACTCGACAGGTCAGGGAAATAACGTCGCAGTTGTCCGCTGGTCAGCATTCCCTTGTATATGATATTCTTGTTGGAAAGCGAACAGATATAAAAATCCTTATGATCGATACGGTTCTCAATGTGCTTGCGTACCTTATATAATATGTGCTCAAACACGCTGGCATCTTCGTCTGATATGCCTGTTACGAACATCTGCTTGATGTCAGGCTCCACCTCACGGGCGGCCGCCCCCAGCACCTCAGGGCAAGTGGGAACTGAGCGCAGGTGCATCAACTGCAGACCCTCACGCTCTATCTCCTCAATCATCACAGACAGAATCTCATGCTGTTCCTTTTCGTCTTTGGGCAGAAATACCAGTCCCGTGCCGTACTTTCCTTTCTCGGGAACGGGGATGCCCTGCAATAGAATGAACTCATGCGGAATCTGAAGCATGATGCCCGCTCCGTCACCTGTCTTATCGCGTGTCTCGGCTCCTCGGTGCTCCATATTCTCCAGGACACGTAGTGCCTGATCCACCAGTTCGTGGCTCTTGCTTCCGTGTATGTTCACCACCATGCCCACTCCGCAAGCGTCGTGCTCATATTGTGGCTGGTATAGTCCGTTTAGCTTACTTTTAGTCATATTATCCTTGTTTCATCTTTCGTTTGTCTCGATTTCGGGTGCAAAGATAATGCAAATAGTTAGAAAAACAGCAGCTTTTGTGTCATTATTTTCTTTTGGAATCGTGCACGGATGGCATTTTGTTGATATTTCTATGGTTTCTTTTACAAAATGAAAGCAAATGAAGCCCTCTGTGGACCAGCAGGTTTACACTTTGTCATTTCGCAGGGATTTGTTGATTCAAAGCTGGATTTTTATGCGGATTTATTCCAAGAATCTCCGTACCTTTGCCCTCGAATTCTTGCAAGATGTCACGTTAGTATTAATTTAATGAGGTAAAAAGTATGAAAAGGATTGAAGCAATTATCCGCAAGACCAAGTTTGAAGAGGTCAAGGAGGCACTGCTTGCGTCGGACATTGACTGGTTTGAATACCACAACGTTCACGGCATCGGGCAGAGCCGACAGGAACGGATTTACCGTGGCGTTCAGTACTCAACGGATGTAATAGAGCGTGTGGCACTGACCATCGTCTGCCGCGACCAGTTTGTGGATCCAACGGTGAAAGTCATTCTGAAGGTGGCTCACACAGGTGAGATCGGCGATGGACGCATTTTTGTCAGCGATATGATAGACACTTGGTCGATTCGCACAGGCGAGAACGGCGATACCGTTTTGAGAGACAAGAAATAAAAGGATAACACAACAACACAAAGACTTATTGAAATATGAACGAAATAGGATTATCACTAGATACCGTATGGATGCTATTGGCAGCCATGCTGGTTTTTTGGATGCAGCCGGGGTTTGCGCTGTGTGAGGCAGGTTTTACGCGAGGTAAGAACACGGTCAACATCCTGATGAAGAACTTTGTCGACTTCATGTTCGGCTCATTGCTGTTCTTTTTCCTTGGCTTTGGATTTATGTTCGGCAGCGAAGGTGCTGGTTTTATCGGTATGCCTAACTGGGGCGACCTCTCATTCTACAAGGGCGACCTGCCTGTAGAGGGCTTCTTGATTTTTGAGACGGTGTTCTGTGCCACCTCGGCGACGATTGTCAGCGGTGCTATGGCTGAGCGCACTAAGTTCTCGATGTACTTGATTTACAGTGCGGTCATCTCATTGTTCATCTATCCGGTTGAGGGTCATTGGACGTGGGGCGGTGGCTGGTTGTGCAACGATGCTGCTGATGGGTTTATGATGACGACCTTCGGCGACGTTTTCCACGATTTTGCAGGCTCTGCCATCGTACATAGCGTTGGTGGCGTACTTGCACTGATTGGTGCGATGGCACTCGGTCCTCGTATTGGTAAATATGCCAAAGACGGTAAGCGCCGTGCTATTCCTGGTCATAACCTGACAATGGCTGCGCTGGGTGTGTTTATCCTCTGGCTCGGCTGGTTCGGCTTCAACCCGGGGTCCCAACTAGCGGCTAGTGGGGAAGTGAACCGCATCGCCATCAGCCATGTGTTCCTGACCACCAACCTCGCAGCCGCTGCTGGCGGTACTGCCACGATGTTCTTGACGTGGCTAAAGTATGGTAAGCCGTCGCTCTCGCTGACACTCAATGGTGTGCTGGCCGGACTGGTTGGCATCACGGCAGGTTGTGACCTCGTATCACCGATAGGAGCTGTTGTTATTGGCCTCGTTTGTGGTTTGGTACTGGTCTATGCCATAGAGTTCATCGATCACCATTTGCACATTGACGACCCTGTAGGTGCAAGCTCTGTTCATGGTGTCTGCGGTATTCTCGGCACACTGATGACTGGCCTGCTGTCTACGTCGAATGGATCTTTCTACGGTCATGGCTGGGGTTTCTTCGGCGCCGAGTGCTTTGGCATTCTTGTCATTGACCTTTGGGCTGCCGCCTGCGGTTTCGTCCTGTTCTATGGCATCAAGAAACTGCATGGCCTCCGTGTAGACAAGCGAGTCGAAGAAGAAGGTCTCGATATCTACGAACATGGCGAGGCCTGCTATAATTGAAAATAAAAAAGGTAAAAAAGACATGAAAAAGATTGTTATATTGGCAATGGGCATGGTGCTTAGCAGCACCGCCCTTGCACAGGAAGAGATTGAAACGGCGATTAGTGGCGACGTTGTAAGTAGTTACATCTGGCGCGGTCAGGACTTGGGCAGCGTGTCGCTGCAGCCTACACTCGGCGTGGGATACAAGGGGTTGTCGCTGACAGCTTGGGGCAGCTACGGACTGACCGACCCTGCCGATACGAAGGAGTTCGACCTGACGTTGGGCTACACCATCGGCGGACTGAACATCGGCGTGACCGACTATTGGTTCAACGTCGGTCTCGACCCCGACGGTCGCTACTTCAAATACGACGCTCATGGAACGAACCATCTGTTTGAAGCCAACATCGGCTATGACTTCGGATTTGCCTCATTGCAATGGTTCACCAATTTCGCTGGCAATGATGGTGTAAACAAGGACGGTAATCGGGCTTATAGCAGCTATGTTGAAGTAACTGTCCCATTCCGACTCGCGACAGTCGACTGGGCTGCTACGGCTGGTGCCGTCCCCTTTGCCACCGACTTCTATGGCGCAACGGGCTTTGCTGTCACCAACTTGTCGCTGCGGGCCACGAAGGACATTAAAGTGACCGATTCGTTCTCCGTTCCCGTTTTCGCACAGGTGACTGGCAACCCCTGTTCGCAGAAAGCCTACCTGGTTCTCGGTTTCACGCTGCAGCCTTAATCTTTGCCAGGTATTCACCCTCTCCTTCAGCGGAAGGGGAGGGCTTTTAACGAGTGTAATAATAAAGAAAAGATAAAGATGAAGATCAAGAAACGTTGGTTAATCCTAATGGCAGTAATGACCATCATAGCTGTAGCAGGGGTGTTCGTAGGCGAGCCTACGTTCGAGTGTGACTGGTCGGTGGTTTCGGCTGCTGATGTGGCGTGGTTGATTACTGCCACGATTTTTGTGTTGATGATGACACCAGGTCTGTCGTTCTTCTACGGTGGCATGGTGGGGGCGAAGAATGTTATTTCTACCATGCTCCAGTCATTCATTGCCATGGGACTGATTTCAGTGCTTTGGGTAGTCATTGGTTTCTCTCTGTGCTTCGGAGATGACATTGGTGGTGTGATAGGCAATCCACTGACATTCCTGATGTTCCAGAATGTGGGGGCAGAAGTGTATACAACTCCTGCTGGCAACGTGTTGGGCGGAGCCAGTATTCCGCTGGCGCTGTTTGCCCTGTTTCAGATGAAGTTTGCCATCATCACCCCTTCGCTCATCACGGGGTCGTTTGCCGAGCGGGTGCGCTTCTCGGCTTATCTGTTCTTTATGATGTTCTTTTTCTTTGCCATCTACTGTCCCTTGGCCCACATGACGTGGCATCCCGAAGGTCTTTTCCTTCGCTGGGGAGTTGTCGACTTCGCTGGAGGCATCGTTGTGCATGCCTCATCGGGTATCGCTGCACTCGCCGGGGCTATCTATTTAGGACGTCGTAGCACGGAGAAAAGCGAACCTGCCAACATTCCGTTTGTGCTGTTGGGTGCCGCATTGCTCTGGCTGGGTTGGTTCGGTTTCAATGCAGGATCATCGCTACATGCCGATGGTCAGGCTGTTAAAGCGTTCCTGAACACCAACACCGCCTCGGCCACTGCCATGATGACGTGGATATTCTTCGACTGCCTGCGTGGCCGCAAACCTTCGGCCATGGGGGCAGCCGTCGGCTGCGTGGTCGGTCTGGTGGCCATCACGCCATCGGCAGGCTATGTCACCGTCGGGCAGAGCATTTTCATTGCCTTCGTCATCACGCTCATTTGCAATGTGGCTGTCTACTGGCGCTCCCACACCAGCATTGACGATGCCCTCGACGTGTTTCCAACACACGGCATAGGCGGTATCTTCGGCACAGTCCTGACGGGCATCTTCATCCAGGAAGGCCTCATTGCGGGGACATGGGACGGTTTTGTCATTTTCCTCTACCATCTTCTGGCCATCGTCATTGTCTTTGTCTATACATTCGGCATGAGTTGGCTGGGCTATAGGCTCATCGACAGTCTTATTCCCATGCGCGTCTCACCCTTCAGCGAGAAAGTTGGTCTCGACTTCTCACAACACGACGAGCACTACGGACTGGCGCATATCGGTGAGCGCGAATTGGCAGAATACGAGGAGCACATCAGGGAAAAGTCAAAAGCTTAGAATTATATGCAAACAAAGTACATTTTCGTCACGGGTGGTGTTGTTTCCTCGTTGGGGAAAGGAATCATCTCCGCATCAATCGGCAAGCTGCTGCAAGCACGTGGCTACAAGGTCACCATCCAGAAGTTCGACCCCTACATCAACATCGACCCGGGGACGCTGAATCCTTACGAGCATGGCGAGTGCTATGTGACGGAGGATGGTTTTGAGACAGACCTTGATCTGGGTCACTACGAGCGGTTTACGGGTATTCACACCACACGTGACAATAGCATCACCACGGGTCGCATCTACAAGACTGTCATCGACCGTGAGCGCCATGGTGACTATTTGGGTAAGACCATTCAGGTGGTGCCACATATCACTGATGAGATCAAAAGGCGGATGCTGAGACCGGAAGAGGTTTTCGATTTTGTCATTACAGAGGTCGGAGGGACCATCGGCGACATCGAGAGTGCACCGTTTATGGAGGCGATCCGACAGTTGCGCTGGCAGCTGGGACGCGATGCTGTGTGTGTACATCTGACTTATGTGCCTTATCTGAAGGCAGCCGATGAACTGAAGACAAAACCTACACAACATTCAGTGAAGGAGCTGCAAGGCATGGGTATTCAGCCTGACATTCTCGTGCTTCGTACCGAACGCCACCTAGACGACCATCTGCGTATGAAGGTGGCATCGTTCTGTAATGTCGACTTGGAATGCGTGGTGCAGAGCGAGGACATGCCTAGCATCTATGAGGTGCCTGTCAGTATGCAGCAGCAGGGACTCGATGCTGCCATTATGCGAAAGATAGGCATACCCGTTGGAGAAAGACCTGCTATGAAATTGTGGAATGACTTCCTTGACAAACGGTGCAAGGCTACTCGCGAGGTGCACATTGGACTGGTGGGCAAGTACGATCTGCAGGATGCCTACAAGAGCATCCGTGAGAGTCTTAATCTGGCTGGCATTTACAATGATGTGAAGACCAAGATCCATTTCATCAACAGTGAGGAGGTGACGACGGAAAACGTCGCCTCGCACTTGGAGGGCATGGCGGGTATCGTTATCTGCCCAGGCTTTGGACAACGTGGCATCGAGGGGAAAATCGTTGCTGCCGAATATGGCCGTACACACGATATTCCTACTTTCGGCATTTGTCTCGGTATGCAGATGATGGTCATCGAATATGCACGGAATGTGCTGGGCTATCAGGATGCCAACAGCAGCGAGATGTCTGCCGATACGACACATCCAGTAATCGACCTAATGGAAGAACAGAAAACGGTGACGAATATGGGAGGTACGATGCGATTGGGTGCTTACGACTGCCAACTGGTGAAAGGCAGTCGTGCATACGAAGCATACGGCAAGGAGGCAATGATAAAGGAACGTCATCGCCATCGTTACGAGTTCAACAATATATATAAGGAGGAATACGAGTCGTCAGGCATGAAATGCGTAGGTATCAACCCTGCCGCTGACCTTGTGGAGATTGTCGAGATACCTGATAAGCGTTGGTATATCGGCACACAATTCCACCCTGAGTACTCGTCGACGGTGCTGCATCCGCATCCGCTATTTATGGACTTTATCAAGGAGTGCGCAGTCAGTTCGTCTGATTCGCAAAATCTGTAGTGAGCAAATATGGAGCAGTTAAAGCATGAATGTGGCGTGGCAATGATTCGCCTGCTAAAGCCGCTAAGTTACTACGAAAAGAAGTACGGCTCGTGGTCTTATGGGTTCAACAAGCTGTATCTGATGATGGAGAAGCAGCACAACCGCGGACAGGAGGGCGCAGGTATTGCCTCCGTATGTCTGAAAAAAGAGCCTGGAACAGAATACATGTTTCGCGAGAAGGCAGAGGGCAAAGACGCAATAACTGAGGTTTTCTCACGAGTAACCCAAGAGATGGCAGGTGAACTCTATATGGGTCACCTGCGTTATTCAACGACAGGCAAGAGCGGCCTGACATTCGTTCACCCCTTCCTGCGACGAAATAACTGGCGGGCCAAGAATCTCTGCCTGTGTGGCAACTTCAATATGACCAATATCAACGATGTCTTCGAGTTCTTAACTCTTCAAGGACAGTCGCCACGTATCTTTGGCGACTCGTACATCACACTGGAACTCATGGGGCACCGCCTGGACCGCGAGGTGGAACGGCTGTATGAAGAAGCCAAATCTAAGGGGCTGGATAGCAGGGACATTACACGATACATTGATGAACATGTCGATATGGCCAACGTGCTACGTACCACGATGCAGCATTACGATGGCGGCTATGTAATGTGCGGACTGACAGGCAGTGGCGAGATGTTCAGCGTGCGCGACCCCTGGGGCATCCGTCCCGCCTTCTGGTACCAGGACGATGAGATGGTGGCTGTGGCAAGTGAGCGCCCCGTATTGCAGACCACATTCGACCTGCGAGTTGAAAGCATCAAAGAACTGGAACCTGGGCATGCTATTATCGTGCGCCGGAACGGTGAGTGCCACCTAGAGCAGATCATGCCCCCCCAGCAGTTGAGTGCCTGCTCCTTCGAGCGCATCTACTTCAGCCGAGGTTCTGACCGCGACATTTACCAGGAGCGTAAACGACTGGGTGAGCAGTTGACACCTGCCATACTGAAAACCATTGATGGCGACGTGAGCAACACGGTCTTTTCTTATATTCCCAATACGGCTGAAGTCTCTTTCTATGGGATGACCGACGGGCTACGTAAACTGAACCATGATGTACGTATTGAGAAAGTCGTTTGGAAGGACATAAAACTGCGCACCTTCATCAGCGACAAGGCCGAGCGCAACGACCTTGCTGCCCATGTCTACGACATCACCTACGGTTCGCTCCGCCCCTACGAGGACAACTTGGTGATCATCGACGATAGCATCGTCCGTGGCACCACCCTAAAAGAAAGCATCTTTAAGATATTGGACCGTCTACACCCCAAGAAGATCGTGATGGTCAGCAGCTCTCCGCAAATCCGTTATCCCGACTATTACGGCATAGACATGTCGCAGTTGGAAGAACTCTGTGCTTTCCGTGCTGCCATTGCCCTCATCAGGGAACGAGGCATGCAGCAACTCATAGCCGATACCTATCGTAAGTGTAAAGAATACCCTGACACAGATAATCATGTCAGGAACATCTATGCCCCATTTACCGTCGAGGAAATCAATTGTAAGATTGTTGAAATGCTTCGTCCTGATAACATGCAGGCCCCAGTAGAACTGGTGTTCCAAAGCATTGAGGGTCTGCACACAGCATGTCCTCGTCACCCCGGTGACTGGTACTTTACAGGGCGTTATCCAACCCAAGGGGGCATTCGCCTCTCCAATCAGGCCTTCGTCAATTATGTAGAGCATAATGTATCCTCCATTGAGTTTTGAAAATTTTCCATTTTGCTTTTTCCCTCACTTTTATTGTGGTTCATTGAATGTCATGTTATCATGTTATCTTGCCAAAAACTCCCGAAAGAAAAATGCAGAATGAATAGGGCAAACCGTTCTGTCGATTCACTCCCCATGCCATGTTACATAATCGTCCAAAGTGACGATTTGTAGCAGGAAGGAGGTTATTGGTTTCAAAAGTAAAGAGAAACGTAACTTTACAAGCTGTTTTGTTGACAGATTGTCAGTTTGTGTCGACTTTTTGTATCTAAATAGTAGTATCCTGTCGGCTCTTTCTGCAAAATGTAGTACCTTTGCACCGTGTTATGAAAAAAGGTAAACAGATGATGAGAAAACGAGCTAGGCTGATACTTGAAGACGGGACAGAATTCTGTGGGTGGTCGTTTGGCTACGCAGGAGCTCTCCGGCAAAACAGTGTGGGGCCTTCTGACAGGGGGCTGGACTCTGAAATATGTGTCGAAGGCGAGGTGGTATTTAACACAGCAATGACGGGCTATCCGGAAAACTTGACAGACCCTAGCTATGCAGGACAGATATTAGTCATGACCTATCCGCTGGCAGGTAACTATGGAGTACCAAGCCTCACCCCAAGCCTCTCTCCGAAGGGTGAGGGGAGGATATACTCTCAAGGCGGGAAAGCAGCGAAAAAGCTAACAACTCCCCTCTCCCCTTGGAGAGGGGTCGGGGGTGAGGATTTCCCTGTCCTGGAGAGCGACAGGATACACGTGAAAGGGCTCATCGTTGCTGACTATAGCCCTCAGTACAGCCATTGGAATGCGAAGGAATCATTAGCCAGCTGGCTCGAGCGTGAACATATAGCGGCCATTACGGGTATCGACACGCGAAGGCTGACGAAAGTGCTCAGGGAGCATGGGGTGATGATGGGGAGGATCATTATTGATGGTGCTGCTATACCGTCACTGCATTCAGACCGGGAGGAATACGGTTCGGTGAACTGGGTGCAACGGGTGAGTTGCCGGGAAGTGATTACCTATCATCAGGGTGCCGGTAGGCGTGTGGTGCTTGTTGATTGTGGTGTGAAGGCCAACATCATCCGTTGTCTTATCAGACGTGGTGTCGAAGTGGTCCGTGTGCCTTGGGACTATGATTTCAACCAGTTGGAGTTCGATGGTCTGTTTCTTGCCAACGGCCCTGGCGATCCGGCACAATGCAGCCGAACCGTAGAGCATATCCGTACGTTCCTGAACAATAAGACAGTTCGTCCGTGTATGGGCATTTGCCTTGGAAACCAGCTGCTGGCCCGTGCGGCAGGTGCTAAGACCTACAAACTGAAATACGGCCATCGGTCGCACAACCAGCCTGTTCAACTGGTGGGCACGCCAAAGTGCTTCATTACCTCCCAGAACCACGGCTATGCGGTGGATGACATGACGCTGCCTGCCGACTGGGAACCGCTGTTTGTGAACATGAACGATGGTTCGAACGAGGGCATCCGCCATAAGACTCGCCCATGGTTCTCGGCACAGTTCCATCCGGAGGCCTGTAGCGGTCCGACGGATACAGAGTGGCTGTTTGACGAGTTTGTAAGAAGCCTCACCCCCGACACCTCTCCGAAGGGCGAGGGGAGTATATACTCTCAAGGCGGGAAAGCAGCGAAAAAGCTAACTACTCCCCTCTACCCTTGGAGAGGGGTCGGGGGTGAGGCTAAGGTTCTCATTCTCGGCTCCGGAGCACTGAAAATAGGACAGGCAGGGGAGTTCGACTATAGCGGTGCGCAGGCACTGAAGGCTCTGAAGGAGGAGGGCATACACTCCGTGCTGATCAATCCCAATATCGCGACAGTGCAGACATCGTGGAACGTGGCCGATACCGTCTATTTCCAGCCGGTGACGCCTGAGTTCGTGGAGCGCGTTATTGAGAAGGAACGGCCTGACGGAATCCTTCTCTCGTTTGGAGGACAGACCGCCTTGAACTGTGGCGTGGAACTTTATCAGAAAGGAGTGCTGGAGAAATATGGCGTAAAAGTGCTGGGTACTCCCGTTCAGGCTATTATCGACACCGAAGACCGCGACCTCTTCGTCAGACGCCTCGGTGAGATCGGCGTGAAAACTATCAGGAGCGAAGCATGCAGTACTGTTGAGGAGGTGCAGCAGGCAGCCCGTGAACTTGGCTTCCCTGTCATTTTGCGGGCTGCCTATGCTTTGGGCGGACTGGGCAGCGGTTTCTGCGACAATGATGCCGAGTTGATTACACAGGCCGAAGAAGCTTTCTCGTTTTCGCCTCAGGTGCTGGTGGAAAAGTCGTTGCGTGGCTGGAAGGAGATAGAATATGAAGTGGTGCGCGACCGCTACGACAACTGCATCACCGTCTGCAACATGGAGAATTTCGACCCGCTGGGCATTCATACGGGTGAGTCGATTGTGGTGGCTCCTTCACAGACGCTCAGCAATGGTGAGTATCACAAGCTTCGTGCGCTGGCCATCAAGATTGTCCGTCATATCGGTATTGTCGGAGAGTGCAACGTGCAGTATGCACTTGACCCTTTCAGCGAGGATTACCGAGTGATAGAAGTCAATGCACGGCTGAGCCGTTCGTCGGCACTGGCATCTAAGGCCACAGGCTATCCGCTTGCATTTGTCGCTGCAAAACTGGGCTTAGGCTATGGGCTGTCTGATTTGAAGAACAGTGTCACCAAGACAACCTCTGCCTTCTTTGAACCAGCACTCGACTACGTGGTCGTCAAGATTCCGCGTTGGGATTTGACCAAGTTCCACGGTGTCAGGCGTGAACTCGGCTCTTCGATGAAAAGCGTTGGCGAGGTGATGGCCATCGGACGTACATTTGAAGAAGCACTGCAGAAAGGGCTGCGCATGATTGGACAGGGAATGCACGGCTTTGTGGAAAACCATGAGATAAAGATTAAGGATATCAAGAAGTCCTTGCATGAACCGACCGACATGCGTATTTTTGTGGTGTCGAAGGCTATGAAGATAGGCTATAGTGTAGAGCAGATACACCAGCTGACGATGATTGACCGCTGGTTCCTGCAAAAGCTTGAACACATTGTTGACATTGATCGGCAACTGAAGGAACAGTCGCTCCTTACGGAGCTTTCTGAGTGGATGGAACCCAGTGAATTCATTGAATATCTGAGGTCGCCCGAAATCTTCTCCCTGCTGCACGACGCCAAGGTCTATGGCTTTTCCGATTTCCAGATTGCACGGGCCATTGGCATGGAACAGCGCATGAAGCCTGAGCAGGCAGGTCTTACCATCCGTAAATGGCGCAAAGAACTGGGTCTTGTACCTACTGTCAACCAAATTGACACCCTTGCTGCGGAGTATCCCGCCCAGACCAATTACCTCTACCTTTCTTACCTGTAATTATCAATTGTCTATACTTAATTATCAGTTAACAATATGTGTGGAATAGTAGCAATTCTGAACGTGAAGGAGCAGACACAGGCTTTACGTGACAAGGCATTGAAAATGAGTCAGAAGATCCGTCATCGCGGACCGGACTGGAGTGGAATATACTGTGGTGGCACAGCCGTCCTTGCCCATGAGCGGCTGAGCATAGTGGATCCCGAATCGGGTGGACAGCCGCTCTATTCTCCAGACAGGAAACAAGTGCTGGCAGTCAATGGCGAAATCTATAATCATCAGGAAATCCGTCGCTGCTATGCAGGCCAGTATGAATTCCAGACGGGCTCGGACTGCGAAGTCATTCTGGCACTCTATCGCGATAAGGGCATAGACTTCCTCGAAGATCTCAATGGAATCTTTGCCTTTGTTCTCTACGATGAGGAACGCAATGAGTTTCTCATTGCCCGTGACCCAATAGGTGTTATACCTCTTTATATTGGCTACGATAGCGATGGAACCGTCTATGTTGCATCGGAGCTGAAGGCCCTCGAGGGACAGTGCGAGCGCTACGAGCCTTTCCTGCCCGGCCACTATTACTGGAGTCGCGAGTCCTGTATGCAGCGCTATTATCGCCGCGACTGGTCCGACTTCGATGCCGTCAAAGACAACCCTGCTTCAGTAGAGGCTATACGTAACGGTCTCACTGCTGCCGTCAAGCGTCAGTTGATGAGTGACGTGCCCTATGGTGTGTTGCTGTCTGGAGGTCTGGACTCTTCTGTCATCTCTGCTATCGCAGGGAAGTTCTCCGAACACCGTATAGAAGACGATTCTAAAACCAAGGCATACTGGCCTCGTCTGCACTCCTTTGCTGTTGGCTTGAAAGGTGCCCCCGATTTGGCAAAAGCACGCTTAGTGGCTGACCACATCGGCACCGTACATCATGAAATCAACTATACCATCCAGGAGGGGCTCGATGCTATACGTGATGTCATCTACTACATTGAGACTTATGATGTCACCACCGTCCGTGCCTCCACGCCGATGTATCTGATGGCCCGTGTCATCAAGTCGATGGGCATCAAAATGGTGCTCTCTGGTGAAGGTGCCGATGAAATATTCGGCGGCTACCTATATTTCCACAAGGCTCCATCGGCCAGAGATTTCCATAATGAGACGGTTCGGAAGTTAGGTAAGCTTTATCTCTACGACTGCCTTCGTGCCAATAAAAGCCTGTCGGCGTGGGGTGTTGAGGGGCGTGTCCCTTTCCTCGACAAGGAGTTTCTTGATGTCGCCATGCGAACCAATCCAGAGGTGAAGATGTGCCCAGGCACGACCATCGAAAAGAAAATTGTCCGTGAAGCCTTTGCTGACCTGTTGCCCGATGCAGTGGCCTGGCGACAGAAGGAGCAGTTCTCGGATGGCGTCGGCTATTCGTGGATTGACACCCTAAAGGACATCACCTCCAAAGCTGTTTCTGACGAACAGATGGCCCATGCTGCTGAGCGTTTCCCCATCAATACGCCTAAAAACAAAGAGGAGTACTACTACCGCAGCATCTTCGCCGGACACTTCCCCTCTGACTCCGCTGCCCGCAGCGTACCCTCTGAAGCCAGTGTGGCATGCTCAACAGCCATTGCACTCGAGTGGGATGCGGCCTTCCGTAACATGAATGACCCAAGTGGCCGTGCTGTAAAAGGTGTACATGAGCAGGCCTACTAGATAGTCCTGCTCCATATCTTATTTCATTCGGAACTGTAGTTGGAAACCCTGTCTTGTGGGCTTCCAACTATAGTTTTATTCAACTTTCTCAAGTGCGCCCTGAAAGGGCTGCAGTTGTATGCCCAGGCCACGCCCTGGGCTGTAAGACTTTGACCCTACAGGCCGTTTCTTATTTGCGAAAGTCGAGTAGTTTTATGCATATCTTCTGACCATGAAAACCTCATGATGTTCTGTTATTTTAGGCAGAATAGCGGTTGCCAGACCCAAAAGGACGTTTTGTATGCAAATTATTCTTCAAAATATGTCGTTCTTTACAACCTTTTTAGTAATTTTGCACCAGATTAGTAGGAAACGAAAAAGTGCGGAAAAGAGTTGACAGGTGCCTTGCAGAGCATGAAATACTTTTCGCGCATCAAGTAATAACGAAATCTAAAACAAGCATGCCTTGGAAGAAAGGTTGAGCAACAAGATTTTTTAGCTATGAAACATGGTAGTATACTGATTGGCATGGTTGCGCTGTTGGTGCTGAACGCAGGGACCATCTGTGCGCAGGGACCTAACGGCTCTGGTACGTATTATCAGGCTGCCGACGGAAAGAATGGTGCAGAACTGAAGACTTCGCTGAGCGAGGTAGTCTACAACCGCAACGAAGGTGGCTCGTTGGATGCTGCATATAAGGCATTGTGGACGCACTTCCAGACTACAGACAGCCGTGATGACGGTTCCGTTTGGGACATGTACTCTAATTTGCGTGCCATGACTTTTGGCACCGACCAGGCAGGAAATTACAAGCAAGAGGGTGATGTATACAATCGTGAACACTCTTTCCCCAACAGCTGGTTCGGTGGTAAGGTGATGCCTATGTACACAGACCTGCACCATCTCTATCCTACTGACGGCTATGTGAACAACAAACGCGCCAACTATCCGTTCGGCGAGACTAATGGAGAGGCCTACAAATCGGCAAACGGATTCAGTAAGTTAGGTAAATGTACTTTCCCGGGCTATTCGGGTACGGTGTTTGAACCTAACGATGAGTACAAAGGTGACTTTGCACGTACCTATTTTTATATGGTGACCTGTTATGAGGAGAAAATCCCAGACTGGTATGACAATAATGCAGAATCGCGACCCACGCTCAGTGCCACTGCCTATCCGGGACTGAGCCAATGGCAGATGGACATGCTGATGAAATGGGCTGTCAACGATCCTGTCAGCGATAAGGAGATCAAACGTAACCAGGCTGTCTACAAGATACAGCAGAACCGCAACCCGTTTATCGACTATCCAGGACTGGAACGCTATGTGTGGGGCGACTTGAAAGAACAGACATTCAGCTACGACAACTATCTGTCGCCCAATTCCATTTGGGTAATGGAATATGTTGCCGACCAGCAGGAGACTTTCTACACGATAGATGGTAGGAAAGTGAAGCGACTGCAAAAAGGGGTGAACATCGTAAAGTCAGGAAAAGGAAAGGTAAGGAAAGTGCTGAGTACAAAGAGATAAATGACAACAGAAGTTTTTTATTAACCAAAACAAGAGAATATGATGATTACGGAACAAGACAAGACCTTTATGCGTGAAGCCATTAGACTGGCCAAGGAAAACATTGATCAGGGCGGTGGTCCCTTTGGGGCTGTGATAGTGAAAGATGGCAAAATACTTGCTGCCAGTGGTAATAGTGTGACGAAAGACAATGACCCGACGGCTCATGCTGAGGTGAATGCCATTCGCAGGGCTTGTCGTCAGTTGGGAACCTTTGAACTGACGGGGTGTACGCTCTATACTTCGTGCGAGCCATGCCCCATGTGTCTGGGTGCCATCTACTGGGCACATATAGACCGGATTTTCTATGGCTGTACCCGCAAGGATGCCAAGGAGGCCGACTTCGATGACGATCATATCTATTGTGAAATAGGGAAGGATGTCAGCGAACGCAGCATACCTACCGTCCAACTGTTGGGGGAAGAGGCAAAAAGCACCTTCAAACATTGGGCGGAAACGGCAGACAAAATCAGGTATTAATCCAGAAACCGCAAAATGACGCCAAAATGCCATACTTTGCAAAAATAGTATAATTGTAATACAGAATTAATTCGTAACTTTGCACCGAAAAACTAAAAACAGTTGTTTCCTATGAAAAAAGTAGCTTTATTGTGGATTGCCCTCATGGCACTGCTCCCGCTTTCTGCCCAGATCAGGGGTAACAATATTGTTGTGACGGTGCAGCCTGATCATCAGGACTGGACTTACCAGACGGGACAGAAGGCACGGTTCACCGTGAACGTGCTGAAATCGGGTACGCTGATGGACAATGTGAGCATTGATCTCTCGGCAGGTCCGGAGATGTATCAGGACATCAGGAAAAACATGGTGCTGAAAAATGGAACGTTTGAACTGACAGGTACGATGGCAAAGCCTGGCTTCTATCGCGTTGATGTGACGGCTCACGTAGACGGGAAAGACTACAAGGGTGCTTGCGGCGCAGCTTTTTCGCCAGAGAAGCTACAACCATCGACGGTGATGCCGAAGGATTTTGAAGAGTTTTGGAAAAATATCATCGGGGAAGCACGAAAAACCAGCCTGAACCCGACGAAACGGCTGCTGCCAGAACGGTGTACGAAGGATGTGAATGTTTACGAAGTGAGCTTCCAGAACATGCAGGAGAACTATCGTACGTACGGCATTCTCTGTGTACCGGTGAAGGAGGGTAGGTATCCTGCTTTGCTACGTGTCCCAGGTGCAGGTGTCCGACCCTATGGAGGCGACATCTGGACCGCTGCTCAGGGGGCTATCACCCTGGAGATAGGCATTCATGGCATTCCCGTGACGATGGAGCAGCAGGTTTATGACAACGTCTTCAACGGTGCACTGATGGGCTACTGGGAGTTTAATATGGATTCTCGTGAGAAGCATTACTATAAACGTGTGGTGATAGGCTGTATCCGTGCTCTCGACTATATTGAGGAGTATACACCATGGAATGGAAAGGAAATGGGTGTGACGGGATCGAGCCAGGGCGGTTTCCTGACATTGGCGACTGCAGGACTTGACAAGCGCATCACCTTCTATGCACCAGTGCATGCAGCACTCTGCGACCATACCAACTACCAGAATGGAGCTGCCTGCGGATGGCCTCACTATTTCTATTGGAACAAGGGTAAGGGACAGGAGAAACAGATAGAGGTGTCGCGCTATTATGATGGTGTCAACTTTGCACGACTGATCAATGGCAATCAGCGTGGATGGTTCTCGTTTGGTTATAACGACGATGTGGTGCCACCGACAACCGCGTGGGCTACCTATAATACCGTAAAGGGACCGAAGGAGATCTCTCCCTATCAAGCCACTTGGCATTTCTGGTTTCAGGAACAGTGGGATGAATGGGAAGCGTGGCTGCTGAAAGAGTTAGGACTGAAGAAAGATTAGTGATATGAAAAGGTTAATGTTTTTTGCAGTAGCGGCGATGATGATTGCTGCCTGCACGGTGACGAAGAATGCTGAACCAGAGAAAAACGGTGCACAGCAGTTGAAGGAACGACTGGACAGCCTCCGTCAGAAAGGCTACATGTTCGGTCATCAGGATGATCCGTTCTATGGTCTTACTTGGGATTATGACCGTGACTCCAGCGATGTGAAGAATGTTTGTGGGGACTATCCTGCCGTGATGGGCTTCGAACTGGGAGGTATCGAGATGGGGGATGCCAAGAACCTGGATAGCGTTCCCTTTACCCGTATGACAGAAGAGATTATCAATCACTATACACGAGGAGGAATCATCACCATTAGCTGGCATCCGCGTAACCCTGTCACTACGATAGATGGTGGAGGTAATGCCGGACAGCAGTTCCCTGCTGGCTCGGCATGGGACTTGACTGACACCACCGTGGTGAAGAATATCCTGCCTGGCGGTAGTCAGAACGAGAAGTTCCAAGTATGGATGCAGCGAGTGTCTGACTTCTTAGCTACGTTGAAGACTGCCGATGGTAAGCTGATACCTGTCATCTTCCGACCCTGGCACGAGAATACAGGTTCATGGTTCTGGTGGGGAGAGAAGTTCTGCACTGCTGACGAATACAAACAGCTGTGGAACATGCTGCAGGACAAACTGACTCAAGACGGATTTGACAACCTGCTTTGGGCTTACTCACCAGGCATGGCTCCTGACTTGACAGAAGAGAAGTATCTGGAACGCTATCCTGGTGACGACCGGATTTCCCTTGTAGGTATTGATGGTTATCAGTGGGGGGCGAAAGAAGACTTCGTTAGCCAGTTGGATAAGAATCTGCAGATGCTATGCCAGTTTGCTGAGAAACACGGGAAGGTGGCTGCACTGACGGAGTGCGGACTGAAGAACCTGACTGATTCCACTTGGTGGACCTCTACGTTGAAGCCTGTCTTGGACAAGTACCCAATCAGCTACTTCCTGGTATGGCGTAACTACAAGAAGGAATGGTTCGGCCCTTCGCCATCACAGCCCGATGCACCTTATTTCCGCGAGTTGTATGATGCAGAAAATACACTGTTCCTGAAGGAAATCCAATAATGACCCCTATGAATGGCATACGAATGACAGAGTATGAGAAGAAAGTGGCAGCCCTGCGCGCTCATCACGAGGAGCTGCTGAGCCGTAAGAATGAACCCATGGAGTGGGGTAACGGCATCTATGAGAAATGGAAGAACCCCGTGGTGACAGCTGAACATGTTCCGTTGGAGTGGAAGTATGATTTCTGTCAACAAGACAATCCCAACCTGATGCAACGTATCATGTGCAATGCAACGCTGAATAGCGGTGCATTGAAATGGCAGGGAAAATACGTGTTAGTGGTGCGTGTGGAAGGTGCCGACAGAAAGAGCTATTTCGCAGTGGCAGAGAGTCCTAACGGAGTGGATAACTTCCGCTTCTGGGAAGAACCTGTCACCATGCCTGATGATGTGATACCTGCCACAAACATCTATGACATGCGAATTACCCAGCACGAGGACGGATGGATATATGGCGTGTTCTGTGCAGAGCGCCATGATGACTCACAACCAGGCAACCTAAGTGCTGCCACCGCAACGGCAGGTATTGCCCGCACGAAGGATTTGAAGAACTGGGAACGGTTGCCCGACCTGAAGACCAAGTCGCAGCAGCGCAATGTAGTGCTCCATCCAGAGTTCGTTGGTGGCAAGTATGCCTTCTACACCCGTCCGCAAGACGGTTTCATAGATACGGGTTCTGGTGGTGGTATAGGCTGGGCATTAGTGGATGATATTACACATGCCGAGGTGAAGGAAGAGAAGATCATCAATGCCCGTCACTACCATACCATCACTGAGGTGAAGAACGGTGAGGGGCCTCATCCTATAAAGACACCGAAAGGATGGCTGCATCTGGCTCACGGCGTACGTGCTACGGCCGATGGACTTCGCTATGTGCTCTACATGTATATGACATCGCTCGATGATCCTACACAGGTGATTGCTCAGCCTGGCGGTTACCTGTTGGTGCCTGAGGGTGATGAATATGTTGGTGACGTGATGAACGTTGCCTTTGCCAATGGGTGGATTGCTGATGAAGATGGGCGTGTGTTTATCTATTATGCCTCAGCTGACACTCGAATGCATGTGGCAACATCGGACATCGACAGATTGGTGGACTATTGTATGAACACACCTGCCGATGGGCTGACTACGGCAGCCAGTGTGGAAACCATCAAGAGTCTGATTCGTAAGAATAAAGCCAATGGCTAGATATCAAATTGTTCATTATTCATAATTATCTAACTTTTTAACAAGTTATGGCAAAATCTAAACTGATTGAGAAAATAGGATATGGCTTCGGTGATATGTCATCGTCCATGTTTTGGAAGATTTTCTCCTATTATCTTCCTTTCTTCTATAGCAACATCTTTGGTCTCTCTTTGATTGACGCTGGTGTGCTGGTACTTGTCACACGTATTTGGGATGCGGTGAGTGACCCCATGATGGGTATTATTGCCGACCGTACAAATACTCGATGGGGTAAATATCGTCCGTATCTTTTGTGGGTGGCTCCGTTGTTCAGCATAGCAGGTATCCTGCTGTTCACTACACCTGACCTGAACTATGGCGGTAAACTTATTTGGGCATACGTAACGTATATACTTATGATGACTGTCTATACGGCTATCAACGTGCCTTATGGTGCGATGCTGGGTGTGATGACCAGTGACTCGAATGAGAAGACGGTGTTCTCATCCTTTCGTATGTTCTTTGCATACGGTGGCTCGTTCATCTCGCTTTTCCTTTGGGAACCGTTGACCAATCTCATGGGAGGATACAACACACCCGGTGGATGGTTCTGGGCAATGGTGACAATTGCTGTTGCCTGCTTCCTGATGTTCATCATCTGCTTCACGCTGACTCGAGAGCACTTGAAGACTATCTCTACCGTATCTGTGGGTAGTGACTTTAAAGCTCTTCTGTCTAATAAGCCTTGGTGGCTCCTCATCGGTGCAGCTTTGTGTTTCAACCTTTTCAATACGGTTCGTGGTGCTACTGTGGCCTATTTCTTCCAGGATATCATCGGCCCTGATGTCAGCCTTTTCTTCTTCGGCATCATGTTTGCGTTTTATGCAGGACTGTTCTTAGGTGTGGGAGAGGTGAGTAATATGGCAGGTGTTGCCTCTTGTGTGCCTATTGCTAACAAGTTGGGCAAAAAGACAACCTTTATCATCGTAAATGCATCGTTGGTGGTGTTGAGCATCCTCTTCTATTTTATTCCATGTACGCCTGGAGGCTTCTGGGTGATGCTGATTTTCCAAGTGCTTATCTCTATCCTGACGGGTATCATGTCACCTCTGGTATGGAGTATGTATGCCGATGTGAGCGACTATGCTGAACTGAAGTTCCAAACAGCATCAACGGGTCTTATCTTCTCTTCGTCATCTATGGCCCAGAAGTTTGGCGGTGCCATTGGCGGTGCAGCCGTATTGTGGCTCTTGAGCGCCTTTGGCTATGTTACTGATACGAATCAGCTCAATGCCGGTGTGGTGCAGCCTGATGCCGCTTTAGAGTGCCTGCGCTGGCTGATGAGTTTCATTCCTGCTGCGGTTGCTGCTCTTTCTGTGTTGGTGGTATCTTTCTATCCTCTTACTACAGAGGCTATCAATGATATCAGTATGAAACTCAAGAAAATCCGTTCTGAAGAATAAGATGAATACCAATATTTTGAAACGTGAAATGCAGGATGTTCTGGAGAAGAACATCCTGCCGTTTTGGATGGAGAAAATGGTTGACCATGAGCATGGTGGATTCTATGGTCGAATAGACGGTCACGGACAGCTGCATCCAGAGTCAGAGAAAGGGGCTATCCTCAATGCGCGTATCCTGTGGAGTTTCTCTGCTGCCTACCGTGTGCTGCATCAGCCTGAGTATCTTGAGATGGCTACACGAGCCAAGGACTATTTCCTCCAGCATTTTGTCGATGAAGTGTATGGAGGTGTGTACTGGAGTCTAGACTTCAAAGGACAGCCATTGGACACAAAGAAGCAGTTCTATGCCATTGGCTTTGCCATCTATGGTTTGTCTGAGTACGTCCGAGCCACAGGTGACAGGGAAGCACTTGACTATGCTCTTCATCTTTATGAGTGTATTGAGGAACATGCACTCGACTCGGTGTTTAATGGCTATATCGAAGCCTGTACACGAGATTGGGGCGAGATAGCCGATATGCGTCTATCCGAACTTGATGCTAACTATCCAAAGTCACAGAACACGCATCTGCATATCATTGAGCCCTATGCAAACCTGTACCGCTGCATTAAAGAACTGCAGGCTGGCACGTCGTGTAACTACCTACCTGCTATTGGCTCAGTACTGCCTGTTGACATCACTGTGCCAGACGAACTGATGATGAGGATTGAGGGCTCTTTGCGCAACCTGATCAATATCTTTATAGACCATATCTTAAATCCTGAGACTCATCATCTTGACTTGTTTTTCGAAAAAGACTGGACTCGTGGTGCCGGACAAATAGAGAGTTATGGACACGACATAGAGTGTTCGTGGCTGATGCACGAGGCTGCTCTGGTGCTGGGTGACCCTAATGTCTTGAAAAAGGTAGAAACAGTTGTGCGGGAAGTGGCAAAGGCTTCAGAGAAGGGCCTGAGACCCGATGGATCCATGATCCATGAGGCCAATCTTACTACGAATCATGTGGATGACGACCTCCATTGGTGGGTACAGGCAGAGAATGTCGTCGGGTGGTATAACATCTATCAGCATTTCGGCGACGAGCAGGCTCTTGAGCATGCTTTACAGTGCTGGGACTATATCAAGAACCATCTCATTGACTGGGAGAAAGGCGAGTGGTATTGGAGTCGACATTCCGATGGCACCCTCAATCTCGACGATGATAAAGCGGGCTTCTGGAAGTGCCCCTATCACAATAGCCGTATGTGTCTGGAGCTGATAGAGAGAATTGCCTGAGTTACTCCTCAACCAGTTTGCCCTCAGCCTCGAGTGCGCTCCAAAGAGAATAGCGAGCCTCGGGGTTGAGGGCTTCTAGTTGTTTGAATACAGAAGCGATGTTCGTACGGTTGGACTCATGCTCAAAAGGACAGCGTTTCTCCTGACGTTCGTAACCACGTTGGGCCGCATAAAGGCTGATGTCTGATTCGTGGCAGAGACAGAGTGGACGTATGATGGTGAGTGGCATCTTACGCATGCGTAGTTTTACGGGCATGGTAGAGAAATGGCTTTGGAACGTGAGATTCATCAGGCAGGTGTTCAGTATGTCGTCCTGATGATGGCCGAGAGCAATCTTGTTGCATCCTAACTGCTGGGCTGTATTGAACAACTGCTTGCGACGAGCCCATGAGCACAGGAAACAGGGCTGTTTCTGTTTTCTGCGGATGGCCGATGAAGAGATCTGGTCGGAAGGGGTGGGGAAACATGTGTTAACCACGTGAAGCCTGACACCAAGTTCGTTGCAGAAATGCTGCAGATAGGATGTGTCGGTTTCGTAACTGATTTCATTCATCCTTACATGAAGAGCCTGCACGGTAAATTCCGGGTGACGGATACGAGCCCGTTCTGCCAACAGTTCCAACAGTAACAGAGAGTCTTTGCCTCCAGAAAGCCCTACAAGCACACTATCGCCGTCTTCCAACAGGCGGAAGGTGGCGATAGCACGGATAAACTGCTTCTGAAGTCGGTGCTTCATGAGTTATTGCTTCAGTAAATACTGCTTGAAGTCTTCGAAATGCTTGGTCATGGGTACATTCTGCTTCTCACCCTCCATGAAGGCACGAAGACGAGCGGGAATCTCTACGTCTATACCTAGGATATCGTCAACCTTCTCCTTGAACTTTGCAGGATGAGCTGTCTCGCAGAACACTCCGACTTCACCAGGCTGCAGACTGTCAACAAGTGCTTGGTAGCCACATGCTCCATGCGGATCAAGGATATAGCCATTCTCCTCATAGCATTGCCGCATGGTCTGTTTGATTTCCTCATCCTTGTAGGTGGCACCGCTGATCAGGTTGGTGATACGATGATGCGTGGCCTCGTCAGTCAGCTTCTTGTTCTGGCTGTAGAGATTGATAATGCGGGCGAAGTTAGAAGGGTCGCCCACATCCATTGCATTCGCCAGTGTCTGAATGGAAGGCTTGGGGGAGTACTTGCCTGTCAGCAGGTAATTGAAGAACACATCGTTGGCATTGTTGGAAGCAATGAAACGCTTGATGGGTAGTCCCATCTGGTGGCCGAAGAGTGCCGAGCAGATGTTGCCGAAGTTACCTGACGGTACGCACATCACCAGTTCGTCTGCTTTGTCGAGAGCTTTCATGCGGGCGTATGCGTTGAAATAGTAGAACGCCTGTGGAAGGAAACGTGCCACATTAATGGAGTTGGCTGAAGTCAGCTTCATGTGCTGATTGAGTTCCGCATCCATAAAAGCCGACTTAACGAGAGCCTGGCAATCGTCAAAGACGCCATCCACCTCGATAGCGGTGATGTTCTGTCCAAGTGTTGTGAACTGGCATTCCTGAATGGGAGAAACCTTGCCTTTAGGATAGAGCACATAGACATGAATGCCATCTACGCCAAGAAAACCGTTTGCTACCGCGGAACCAGTGTCTCCAGAGGTGGCAACAAGTACATTCACCTGCTCGCCTTTACCCTCCATGCGTATGAAGTACTGTAGCAGTCTGGCCATGAACCTGGCACCTACGTCTTTGAAGGCAAGGGTAGGACCATGAAAGAGTTCCAGTGCATAGATGTTTTCCTTTACCTTAACCACAGGACAGTCGAATGCCAATGTGTCGTAGACGATATCCTGCAATGCATCAAGGTCAACATCTTCCCCGAAGAAGGCGCTGGCCACATTGTAGGCAATCTGCTGGAACGACATCTCGTGGATATTTCCGAAGAATACCTTAGGCAGGATCTTTATTTCTTCAGGCATGTAAAGGCCGCGGTCTTCTGCCAGACCTTTTACGACGGCCTTATGTAAATCGGCTATAGTAGCATTTCCGTTGGTGCTGTAATAGTTCATAAGCTTATTCTATTTTCATCAGTTCTTGCATGAATTCATTGAGTCTCAACAAACCGTAGCTGCCACAGACACAAGACACCTCGTCGTACTTCTGTGTCTCGTCGGGTTCAATGCCACGATACCAAAACAGGAATGGGACAGGTTGGCCTACATGTATGCGTTGCTCCACGGGTGTAAGATGGTCGGGTAGTACGGCTATACATACGGGAGCGTTCCAGGTCCCCACCTCTTTATATATAGGTGCAATGAGACGCTGGTCAAGATACTCGATGGTTTTCAACTTCAAATCAAGATCACCATCATGTCCAGCCTCATCGCTTGCCTCCACATGAACGAATACAAAGTCATCGTTCCGCAACGCATCAATTGCAGCCTGTGCCTTACCTTCGTAGTTCGTATCGGCAAGGCCTGTGGCGCCTTCCACCTCGACAATCTTCAGTCCTGCATAGTGGCCTATTCCGCGGATAAGGTCTACGGCAGATATCACTGTACCGCTCTTGATTTCCGGATATTGCTGCATCAGGGTCTGCATCGATGGTCGGTACCCTCCACTCCAGGGCCAGATGCTGTTGGCCTGACGGATGCCGTGCTTCTGGCGCTCGATGTTGAAGGGATGCTTGGCCAGAATGTCCTGGGATTTTAGAATCATCTCATTGATCAGGCTGGCTGTCTCTTGGGGTGTCAGTCGTCCTTTTTCTATAGGTGCATTCTCCTCTGGTCTGACAAGCAGCTCGCGCCACTCTTCATTGGGATGGTCGTGGGGTGGGGCACAGATGATGTGTTTTGAGCCTCCTTTGATGACCAGCAGATGGCGATACTGGATGCCGGTAATGAACTTCACGCGTTCACAGCCCTCTCTTTCGTTGATAGGTTTTGAGAGCTTCTCATTGAGGTGGTCTATCAGTACTCGTGCATCCTCTGTCTCCAGGTTACCACCATTATGAGTGATGATTTTCCCATCTGCGAGTGAAATGATATTGCAACGGATGGCAAAGTCATCGTCTGCCATCTCATATCCTATGCTGGCAGCTTCCAAAGGACCGCGACCTTCATAGACTTTGTTCAGATCGTAGCCGAGGATGGCTGTATTAGCGACTTCACTGCCAGGAGGAAACCCCTCTGGTACGGTGACAAGTCGTCCGCATCGTCCTTCCCTGGCCAGCAGGTCCATCATCGGCTTATGGGCATACTGCAACAAAGTCTTCCCACCGAGACGCTCGACGGGAAGATCTGCCATGCCATCACCAAGTATGATGATATGCTTCATAAGTTAAATATTTGCGATAGACATGATATTGGCGAAGACACCTGCTGCAGTTACAGCTGCGCCAGCACCATAGCCTTGAATCAGCATGGGATACTCCTTGTAGCGCTCAGTGGTAAGCAGCACAATGTTGTTAGAGCCTTCCAGACCATAGAACGGATGTCCGTAGGGTACCTCCTTCAGGGCAACACTTGTCTTGAAGGATGAAGGATCGCTCTCGTCAGCCTCCATCGTAGCCACGAAGCGCCAACGCTTGTTCTCGGCCTCCAGCTTCTGACGTCGAACCTCAAAGTCGGCATCCAGTTCAGGCAGACGTTTCCAGAAGTCATCAAGGGTTCCCTCGAAATAGCTGTCGGGCACGAACAGATGCTTCTCTACATCGTCTTGCTCCACCTTATAGCCTGCCTCACGGGTGAGGATGACCAGTTTCCGGATAACGTCTGTACCACTGAGGTCAATTCTTGGATCGGGCTCGGAGTAACGCTGCTCCTTGGCACGGCGTACGGTCTCGGAGAATGGCACATCAGCAGCAATCTCGTTGAAGATGAAGTTCAGCGTACCACTCAAGATGGCCTCAATCTTCAGGATCTTATCACCTGAGTTGCAGAGGTCGTTGATGGTGCCGATGATAGGCAGGCCAGCACCTACGTTGGTCTCATAGCGGAACCAGACGCCACGGTCACGAGCTGTCTGACGAAGTCTGATATAGTCGTCGTAGTTGCTTGAAGCTGCAATCTTGTTGGCTGCTACTACCGATATGTTGTGTTCAAGGAAGGTCTGGTAGAGCATTGCAATCTGACGGCTGGCCGTACAGTCTACGAATACGGAGTTGAAGATATTCATCTTTACGATTTCGTCACGCATGTGCTCCGTATTGGCAGGATAGCCAGCACGCAGTGTCTTCTCGTAGTTGTCCAGGTCAATGCCATCGCGATCCAAAACAAAGTTGTCGACATCCGAGATACCCACTACGTTCAGCTTCAGGCGCTTTGTCTGCATCAGGTACTGCTGTTGGGTGCGGATCTGTTCGAGCAGCATACCACCGACAGTTCCAATACCACAGATGAAGAGGTTGAGAACCTTGTATTCCGACAGGAAGAAAGAGTCGTGGAGCACATTAAGTGACTTACGCAGGAACCTTCCGTCTACCACAAACGAGATATTTGTCTCAGAGGCACCTTGGGCACAGGCAATCACACTGATACCTGAACGGCCCAGTGTGCCAAACAGCTTACCGGCAATGCCAGGTGTCTGTTTCATGTTCTCACCCACAATGGCGATGGTGGCCAAACCACTTTCCACCTGCATGGGGAACATGGCACCCGTCTCTATTTCCTTGGCAAACTCGGCGTTCAGCACTTCTGCTGCCGACTCTGCATCCTCATCACGCACACCGATTGAGGTGGAGTTTTCTGAAGAGGCCTGAGAAACCATAAAGACAGATATCCCCTTATTCGCAAGAGTGGTGAAGATTCGGCGGTTCACACCAATCACACCCACCATTGAGAGACCTGTCACGGTAATCAGAGTGGTGCCCTTGATGCTCGAAATGCCTTTAATGGGTTTCTGGTCGTTCTCTATCTTATCCTTGATGAGTGTTCCTGGATGCTCGGGATTGAATGTGTTCTTCACCTTGATGGGGATATTCTTCACGCAAACCGGATAGATGGTGGGAGGATAGATCACCTTTGCACCGAAGTTACAGAGTTCCATCGCCTCTACATAAGAGAGCTCATTAATAGTATAGGCACTCTTGATGACCTTCGGGTCAGCCGTCATGAAACCGTCAACATCTGTCCAGATCTCGAGGCATTCGGCATTCAACACAGCAGCGATGATGGAAGCTGTGTAGTCAGATCCGCCGCGACCCAGATTGGTGGTCTCGTGGGTGTCTCTGTCTCTGGCAATGAAGCCAGGTACCACATATACTTTGTTCGTTGCAGTATTACTGCAACAGATAGAACTGAAGGCCTCTTTTACCAGCAGAGTAGTCAAATCGGCATCAATGACGTGATTGCCTTGCTTCTTCTCTGTGCGGATGAAGTCGCGACTGTTCATGCGGACACCATTCTTGATGATTGCTGCCACGATATGGGAACTCAGGCGCTCACCATAGGAAACAATGGTGTCCTCGGTCTTCTTGGACAGGTCGTGTATCAGGTACACACCGTAGAAGATGCTCTTCAACTGGTCGAAGAGCTGGTCTACATTATTAAATAAATCTATGCGCTTTTTGTCATCCGTCATGATGGCCTCAATCATCTGGTGGTGGCGGGTTACCATCGCGTCGAATTCCTCACGATAGTGCTCATCGCCTTGCTTGGCCATCTGCGATGTGGCGATCAGTTTGTCGGTGATGCCGTCAAGTGCACTTACTACTACTACGACAGGTTGCGTCCGAGCCTCTGTCTCCACAATTTTTTTCAAGCTAAGAATGCTTTTTACGGAACCTACGGACGTTCCGCCGAATTTCATTACTTTCATATTCCTATGCAATTTTTCTTGCCTAACGGTACCCCTCAACAAGCGGGGCTTCCTCCATTGGCGGCTGCAAAGGTACATAGTTTTTTCGTGATAGCCAACAAAAAAGCATAAAAATCTTCCGTTTTTTTCTGCAAAGAATACATAAAAAAGGGGAAGTATGTAGGTTGTTCACGATTTTTTTTGTAATTTTGCGCCCGAATTTTAAAAAGTAAATGTAAAGCAGAATGAATATTTCCTATAAATGGCTGAAGGATTACGTTGACTTCGACCTCACACCACAGCAGGTGTGTGATGCACTGACGTCTACTGGACTGGAGGTGGACGCACTGGAAGAAGTGCAGAGTATCAAAGGCGGATTGAAAGGCCTCTACGTGGGCAAGGTGCTTACGTGTGAGGCTCATCCTAATAGTGACCATCTTCACGTTACGACTGTTGATTTGGGTAAGACAGAACCCTCTCAGATTGTCTGTGGTGCTCCTAACGTTGCTGCCGGTCAGAAGGTAATCGTAGCTGATTTGGGCTGTGTACTCTACGATGGTGATCAGGAATTTGTAATTAAGAAGTCCAAACTACGCGGTGTGGAGTCATGTGGTATGATTTGTGCCGAAGACGAAATAGGCGTGGGGACAAGTCACGACGGTATCATCGTGCTGCCAGAGGATGCTGTAGTGGGTACACCTGCAGCCGAGTATTATCATTTGGAAAGTGACTGGCTTATTGAAATCGATATTACGGCTAACCGCGCTGACGCTCTGTCGCATTGGGGGGTTGCCCGTGATCTGTATGCCTGGCTCAAGCAGAATGGATATGAGACCAGCCTCCATCGTCCTGACGTAGATGACTTTGTTGTTGACGATAACACTCTGCCCATTGATGTGGTGATCGAGAACACTGAGGCCTGCAAACGCTATGCGTGTGTCAGCATCACGGATTGTGAGGTGAAGGAGTCGCCGGAATGGTTGAAGACGAGGCTTACCACAGTTGGATTGCGTCCTATTAATAATATTGTAGACATTACTAATTATGTCATGATGGCTTATGGCCAGCCCCTGCATACTTTTGATGCTGACATGGTGAAGGGCCATAAGATTGTTGTGAAGACGATGCCTGAGGGTACACCTTTCCAGACGCTTGATGGTGTGGAGCACAAATTGTCCGACCGTGACTTGGCTATCTGCAATGCCGAGGATGCCATGTGTATAGCTGGCGTGTTTGGCGGTAAGGGAAGTGGTACGTATGAGACAACAAGAAACGTGGTCTTGGAGAGTGCCTATTTCCATCCTACCTGGATCCGTAAGTCGGCCCGTCGACATGGGCTCAGTACCGATGCCAGTTTCCGCTTCGAGCGTGGTATCGACCCCAATGGAGTGATCTATGCCTTGAAGCAGGCTGCAATGCTTTGCAAGGAGCTTGCTGGCGGAAAGGTGTCGATGGAGATTCGTGACGTTTATCCTGAACCCATGAAGAACGCTCAGGTGTCACTGCAGTACGGCTATGTGCATTCGCTCATCGGCAAGGCCATTCCTGTGGAGACCATCAAGAGCATCTGCCAATCACTGGAGATGAAAGTGGTTTCCGAGGATGCCGAAGGGATGCTTCTTGAAATTCCGGCATACCGTGTGGATGTCCAGCGTCCTTGCGACGTAGTGGAAGACATTTTGCGCATCTACGGATATAATAATGTAGAGATACCAACACAACTGAAGTCAAGCCTTGTCATCAAAGGAGAGGAAGACCGTAAGCACAAACTGCAGAACCTGGTTAGCGAACAATTGGTGGGAGAGGGATTCTGCGAGATACTGAATAATTCTCTGACAAAGGCAGCTTATTACGAGCATCCAGGAGAGTCAGAAAACACCTGCCTTGTCCGCATCATGAATCCGCTGTCAAGCGATCTGAACGTGATGCGTCACACCTTGCTCTACGGAGGCCTCGAAAGTATTCAGCACAATGCCAATCGGAAGCAGCAGAATCTGCGTTTCTTTGAGTTCGGAAACGTCTATGACTATTCGCTTGAGAAGAAAAACGACGAGAACCCCATGCAGGCCTATCACGAGGAGCAGCATGCAGCTCTTTGGGTGACAGGTAAGCGAGTGGAAGGTTCCTGGGCTCATAAGGACGAGGACTCTTCGTTCTACGAGTTGAGTGCTTATGTGGAAAATATCTTCCGTCGTATAGGTTTGAAACCAGGAATGACCGTACGCAGTAAGTCCGGGAATCCGGTCTTTGCTGCAGGTATTACGATTCAGAACCGTGGTGGTAAGGTACTGGCAGAGATGGGCATTCTGACAAAGAAACTCCAGAAGCAATTCTCGTTAGACAATCCTGTCTACTATGCAGAACTGAACTGGACACAGCTGATGAAGGCGACGAAGAAGAACGAGGTGCTCTTCCAGGAAGTACCCAAGTATCCTGCCGTGAGTCGTGACCTGGCCCTGCTAGTGGACAAGGGCGTGGAGTTTGCACAGATTGAACAGATTGCTCGTCAGACAGAGAAGAAACTGCTGAAGAAGGTAGAGCTTTTCGATGTCTACGAAGGTGACAAACTACCTGCCGGAAAGAAGTCCTACGCCGTCAACTTCATTCTTCAGGATGAGGAGAAGACCATGGGCGACAAGCAGATTGAAGCCATCATGAACAAGTTGATAGCCAACCTGAAGAAACAGCTGAATGCTGAATTAAGATAAAGTTGAAAGATTGAAATAGTAAAAGACAAAAATAAATAAAAGTAATCCAATGGGAAGAGCATTTGAATATCGTAAAGCAGCAAAGCTGAAGAGATGGGGCCACATGGCCAAGACATTTACCAAGATTGGCAAGCAGATTGCTATTGCCGTGAAGGCTGGTGGTCCAGAGCCTGACATGAATCCTGCCCTCCGTGCATGTATAGCCAATGCCAAGCGTGAGAACATGCCGAAGGACAATATCGAGCGTGCTATCAAGAACGCTATGGGCAAGGATCAGAGTGACTACAAGGAGGTAACCTATGAGGGCTATGGCCCCCACGGCATCGCCATCTTCGTAGAGACATTGACTGACAACACTACCCGTACTGTGGGTGATGTGCGTTCCGTGTTCAACAAGTTCAATGGTAACCTGGGAACTCAGGGTTCGCTCTCGTTCCTGTTCGACCATAAGGCCGTGTTCACCTTCAAGAAGAAGGATGGGCTGGATATGGATGAGATGATTCTCGACCTGATTGACTATGGTGTGGAAGACGAGTTTGACGAGGATGAGGAGACTGGTGAAATCACCATCTATGGCGATCCCTCATCGTTCGGTGCCATACAGAAGCATCTGGAGGCAGAAGGATTTGAGGTAACGGGTGCCGAGTTTACCCGTATCCCCAACGACTTGAAGGACGTGACTGCCGAGCAGCGCGAGACTATTGACAAGATGGTGGAGCGCCTGGAGGATTTCGATGATGTGCAGACCGTCTATACCAACATGAAGCCCGAAGAGTAACTCTGTGGGTATGAACCCATGAGCAACTTACAATACTCGGCGAGTAATTTTCAATACTCGCCGAGTATTTTTCGTTACTCGCCACGTATTATAGATTAATAGTCGTCCTTGGTAAACGTAGCATCGAGGATGATTGCTTCCGGGTTTTTCTCTGAACGGTAGGTGTAGGCAAAGTTGAATCCCTCGTCCTTGTAGGCCTTCATGATGGTAGTGTTCTTCAGGTCGTGTAGCAAAGCTTCGCGCATAGCAGGCTGTCGGCTTGGGACGATGGTATCGGCTGTCCCCGACAGCGTATAATAATAATGTAATGTACGCGAGGCCGGCTCGAAGGCAAGGCTGTCAATTCTGATGTTCTCTGCTAATAGAGCAGGACAGTTCTTCTGTGTGTAAAGCTTCGCCTCACGGGCTGCTTTCTCGTTGATGGACTCCTGACACGAGACCAATAACAATGCCGATATGACGGCTACAATTGTCTTCTTTTTCATATTCTTTGAGATTTTGAGGGCAAAGTTACAAAAAAAAGCAAAATAATTCGGCAAAAAGCGATTTTTTTTGTAATTTTGCACTTTAAAGCATAATAGATTAATGAAGCACATCAGAAATTTCTGCATCATTGCACACATAGACCACGGGAAATCCACATTGGCCGATCGTCTTCTGGAAGCCACTCAGACCATTCAAGTGACTGAGGGGCAGATGCTTGACGATATGGATCTGGAACGTGAGCGTGGTATCACCATCAAAAGTCATGCCATTCAGATGGAGTATGACTACAGAAAAGGTGGACGGGATGTGAATGGTGAGGAGTTGTCCGACGGCAAATATATCCTGAATCTTATTGATACCCCGGGGCATGTAGACTTCAGCTATGAAGTGTCGCGAAGTATTGCTGCCTGTGAAGGTGCACTGCTGGTTGTGGACGCTACGCAGGGTGTACAGGCACAAACCATTTCCAACCTCTATATGGCTATAGACCATAATCTGGAGATTATACCCGTTATCAATAAGATTGACATGCCCAGCGCCATGCCCGATGAGGTGGAGGATGAGATTGTTGACCTTCTGGGATGCGACCCCTCTGACATTATCCGTGCCAGTGGGAAGACTGGCGAGGGCGTGGATCAGATCCTGGATGCTGTAGTTGAACGTATTCCCCATCCAGAGGGTGACCCTAAGGCTCCGTTGCAGGCACTTATATTCGACTCTGTGTTTAATTCTTTCCGCGGCATCATAGCCTACTTCAAGATCATCAACGGTACCATTCGTCAGGGCGACATGGTGAAGTTCTTCAATACAGGCATGGAGTATGATGCTGATGAAATAGGTGTGCTGAAGATGGACATGATACCCCGTAAGGAATTGCAGACGGGCGATGTGGGTTACATTATCAGTGGCATTAAGAATTCGCGCGAAGTCAAGGTAGGTGATACCATAACCCACGTGAAGACCCCTTGCGACAAGGCCATTGAGGGATTCCAGGAGGTGAAGCCGATGGTTTTCGCTGGCGTCTATCCTATTGATCCTACGGAATACGAGAACCTGCGCGCTTCGCTGGAAAAGCTGCAGCTGAACGATGCCTCCCTGACCTTTACGCCAGAAAGCTCCGTTGCCCTGGGCTTTGGCTTCCGTTGCGGATTCCTCGGATTACTCCACATGGAAATCATACAGGAACGTCTTGACCGTGAGTTTGATATGGACGTTATCACTACCGTGCCTAACGTGTCGTATATGTGTTATACGAAGCAGGGCGAGGAAAAAGAAGTACATAATCCTAGCGGACTGCCTGACCAGACCATGATAGAGCGTATTGAGGAACCCTATATACGTGCAAGCATCATAACGGCTGCCGACTACATAGGCGCAATCATGACGCTCTGTCTTGACAAACGAGGAGAACTTATTGATCAGCAGTATGTTAGCGGCAATAGGGTGGAGCTTCACTTTATGCTGCCCTTGGGCGAGATTGTCATAGACTTCTATGATAAGTTGAAGTCTATCTCGAAGGGATATGCTTCGTTCGACTATCATATTGATTCCTTCCGTCCGTCGAAACTCGTGAAACTTGACATACTGCTGAATGGTGAACCGGTAGATGCCCTCTCGACGTTGACTCATCAGGACAATGCTGTCACATTCGGACGCCGTATGTGTGAAAAGCTGAAGGAACTGATACCACGACAGCAGTTCGACATTGCAATTCAGGCTGCCATAGGCGCCAAAATCATTGCCCGCGAGACTGTGAAGCAGGTCCGCAAGGATGTGACTGCCAAGTGCTATGGAGGTGATGTCAGCCGTAAGCGTAAACTGCTGGAAAAGCAGAAAAGAGGAAAGAAACGAATGAAGCAGATCGGCAATGTAGAGGTGCCACAGAAAGCCTTCCTTGCCGTTCTGAAACTGGATTAATACTCTCAGGACATCTTTTTTTAAGATATATAGTAAACAAACCACAAAAAACTACCAACCTTTACAACAGGAAACAACAATGCCAACCATCAGTTTAGCACCAAGAGACGTGGCCCGCGAATTGGCCCGGCGTTACAGCACAATGACTCACGATGAGCTCGACATCCTTGAAAGTGTCCTTGTGCCTATGAAATTTGCAAAGAACGAAGTCATCCTTAAGGAGGGAGACGTGTGTCGGAACATCTACTGGGTTGTCAAGGGACTTGTGCGACAATTCTACTATAAGAACAACAAGGAGCTTACCGAGTATATGGCTCCTGAGAACAATATCGTGATGTGTATTGAAAGCCTCTTCAAGGAAGAGCCAACCCACCTTCAGATCATGGCCATTGAGCCTACACTGCTCTATGCCTTGCCTAAAGCCGACCTGGAGGCTGTTGCCATGAAGAGTGTCAATATTCAGATACTATATCGAAAGATACTTGAGGAGTCGCTTATCCTCAGCCAGAAACATGCTGACATGTTACGTTTTGAGTCGGCACAGGACCGATATCAAAAACTGGTCAAGCGTCAGCCGCAGTTAGTGCTCCGTGCTCCACTGGTCTATATTGCCAGCTATCTCCAGATGACCCCTGAGACGCTCTCTCGTGTCCGTACGGCAGCTCTGCTCGAAGACCGGTAGCTGTGTGTCTTTTCTACTATCAAACATATTGAACTAAAATGTGATGACTATGAAAACTAGGCATTTTGTGTTTCCACTTGCAATCCTGGGGCTGCTGGTAGCATTCACAGGGTGTGAACGTGCAGTACGTCATTATGCAGGCACCGACACACAGCGTGTACACGTGGCTGTTGATTCCACTGTACACGATGATTTTGACAGAAGTGACGTGGACGACTGGTCTGAGGAACCTATTTTCGAGGATGTTGAATACGATGGAAATGTGAAGGACAAAAAAAGTGCCATCGACGAATATAATAAGTTCATTCGTGGAAAATGAATAATATCGTGATGGGACTGAAGGTCAGACCATACCTATACTTCTGAACGCGTCCTGAAATAGTCGATCTACCCCTGTAAGAGAACTGTTGTTGTCCGCTGAATCGTGGTATGAAGCATACCTCAGTTCAGCGGACAACTATGACAGATAACTGTCTGTTTTTTCGTTTTTTCGTTTGATTGGCACTATCATTGACTTGAGATAGGTGGTTGTTTCGTTCGAAAATGAAAGAATTATTGCTTTTTCCTTTGCATTTTGCTCACTTATTAGTACCTTTGCACCCCGAATTGAGGATTTAATGCATTAAACTATATTAATATGGCAAAATTGAAAGGCGCCATCGAGGTGAATACAGAGCGGTGTAAAGGATGCTCATTATGCATCATTGCCTGCCCTCAGAAGGTCATCGCTCTGGCCAACAAAGTAAATCTGCACGGTTATCCTTATGTGGAGGCTGTCAACGAAGAGGCCTGCGTAGGCTGTGCATCGTGTGGCATCGTCTGCCCGGACGGTTGTATTACCGTGTATCGTAAAAAAGTGGAGGAATAAGGTATGGAAAAAGATGTTGTGTTAATGAAAGGCAATGAGGCTATTGCCCATGCTGCTATTCGTTGCGGATGCGACGGCTATTTCGGCTATCCTATTACTCCGCAGAGTGAAGTAATCGAGACGCTGGCAGAACTGAAGCCTTGGGAGACCACAGGTATGCAGGTTGTTCAGGCAGAAAGTGAGCTGGCTTCGATATACATGGTCTATGGTGCAGCAGGTGCCGGTAAGCGTGCAATGACATCATCATCGAGTCCTGGTGTTGCCCTCATGCAGGAAGGTATCACCTATATGGCTGGTGCTGAGGTGCCTGGTGTTTTTGTAAATGTGCAGCGTGGCGGTCCCGGTTTGGGAACTATTCAGCCTTCGCAGGGTGACTATTTCCAGGCAACACGTGGTGGTGGTAACGGCGACTATAAGGTTATCGTACTGGCTCCTTCGAGTGTTCAGGAAATGGCCGATTTCGTCGACCTCGCTTTCGAACTGGCCTTCAAATATCGTAACCCCGCTATGATTCTCTCTGATGGTGTGATTGGTCAGATGATGGAAAAAGTGGTGCTACCTCCGTTCAAACCCCGTCGCACTGACGAGGAGGTTATCAAGCAGTGTCCTTGGGCTTCTACTGGAAAGCCGAAGGGTGGAAGAGAACGTGTGGTCATCACCTCCCTCGAGCTGAAGCCGGAGATTATGGAGCAGCGTAACATTGCCCTGCAGGAGAAGTACCGCAAGATTGAAGAAAACGAGGTTCGCTTTGAGCAGCAGCAGATGGACGATGCTGATTATGCTATCGTTGCTTTCGGTAGCGCAGCCCGTCTGTCAGAGAAAGCTATTGAGGTTGCACGCGAACAGGGCATCAAGGTGGGTCTGTTCCGTCCTATCACACTGTTCCCGTTCCCCACGAAGCAGATTGCTGAGCTGGCCAGGACCAAAAAAGGCATTCTGGTAGTAGAGATTAATGCCGGACAGATGGTACAGGATGTCCGCCTGGCAGTGAACGGTGCCGTGCCCGTAGAGCAGTTCGGTCGCCTGGGTGGTATCGTGCCTGAGCCAGAAGAAATCGTGGAGGCTCTTAAAGACAAAATTATTGGATAAAGACATAATAATGAAATAAGACATACTAACAGACATATTAACATCATAACAATATATGTTCGTATGTTATTCTGTCTTTAAATTGTTAATATGTATATGGATAGAAATCAAATTGCTCAACCAGAGAACATCGTCTGCAAGAAGCCGACGCTGATGAACGACAACAATATGCACTATTGCCCGGGTTGCTCCCACGGCGTGGTACATAAGCTCATTGCCGAAGTCATCGAAGAGATGGGTATGGAAGACAAGGCTGTGGGCGTTTCGCCTGTTGGCTGTGCTGTCTTCGCGTACAATTATATAGACATTGACTGGCAGGAGGCTGCCCACGGACGTGCTCCCGCACTGGCTACAGGTATCAAGCGCTGCTGGCCCGACCGTCTGGTGTTCACCTATCAGGGAGATGGTGACCTGGCATGTATCGGCACCTGTGAGACCATCCACGCCTTGAATCGCGGAGAGAACATTGTCATCATCTTCGTCAACAATGCCATCTATGGTATGACGGGTGGACAGATGGCTCCTACCACACTGATTGGTCAGAAAACCTCTACCTGTCCTTACGGACGTGATCCACAGCTGCATGGCTATCCCCTGAAGATGGCTGATATTGCCGCTCAGCTGGAAGGCACTTGTTATGTCACTCGTCAGAGTGTAGAGACAGTGGGTGCTATCCTGAAGGCAAAGAAGGCCCTGCGCAAGGCTTTCGAGGCTTCGATGGCAGGTAAAGGCAGTTCACTCGTAGAGTTTGTCTCTACCTGTAATAGCGGATGGAAGCTCACTCCTGCCAAGGCTAACGAATGGATGAAGGAGAACATGTTCCCATTCTATCCGAAAGGAGACCTCAAGGACACAACAAATGATTAATAAAACAACGGAGGATGAAACGGGTTATACTGATTGCTTGTTCATGATTAATCTGTGAAGTCTGTGTAATCCGTTGTGAAAAGATAACAGTATGAAGAAAGAGATTATTATTTCAGGTTTCGGAGGTCAGGGAGTGCTCTCGATGGGTAAGATTCTGGCCTATAGTGGACTGATGGAGGATAAAGAGGTGACTTGGATGCCTGCCTATGGTCCGGAGCAGCGTGGTGGTACGGCCAACGTCACGGTCATTGTCAGTGACGAGCGTATCTCTTCTCCAATCCTCAGCAAGTATGATATAGCTGTAGTACTGAATCAGCCCTCCTTGGAGAAGTTTGAACCGAAGATCAAGCCTGGTGGCATACTGATTTATGACGGCTTCGGTATCATTAACCCTCCCAAGCGCAAGGACATTACAGTCTACTGCATCAATGCAATGGATAAGGCTGCTGAGATGAAGAACGGCAAGGTGTTTAACATGATTGTTTTGGGTGGGCTGTTGAAGGTCGCTCCTGTGGTGAGTACCAACGGCGTTGAGAAAGCTCTCAAGAAGACACTGCCAGAACGTCATCATAACCTCATTCCTCTGAACATGCAGGCAGTGGAAGAGGGTGCAAAGATTATCACAGAAATAAAGTGATTCCCCCAAATTAAATTTTAAATTTAAATTTAAATTAATTATGGCCCCTTTATAGGGGCCTAATTTTTTTTTTAATTTTAATTTCAAAGAGCAAATTCTGGCGACCATCGAGGCTTCTTCAACGTAGTTGCAAAGATACAATCTGGCAAAAGGCCATTGACCGTCTTTAAACCTTGAGTTACGAAAATATAACATTTTTAACTTCCTTTTAGGCACACTGACGCCCTAATTGCCATTTCTGCATACTCTGTCACCTATGCCTCATTCAGATAGTCTGAACGCCTCATTGAGGCTATCTCTATGGCTCATTCAGATAATCCCTTATAGGGTAAAGAGATTATCTGAACGAGCCAAAGAGACTATCTGAACAACTCATTAAGATTATCTCCATCTAATGTTCCTTCACATACCGCAGCAACGGATCTACAGCCCAGAAAAAGCAGTTGAAAGTGCCAAGACAAGGATTTGGCTTATCTCAAAAAGACAGACATAAAGAATGGCATTCTGAGCTGTCGTAGACGAAAGACTGGTCAGGAGTTGAGTATCAAGTGGGAAAAATGTATGGCTGAAATCATTGCCAAATACCCTGAAAACCAGACGGATTTCCTTCTCCCTATCGTCAAAGAGGAAGGTAATTCACCCCAATAATGAACGTTAAGTTATTATTTATCAAGAATTTGAGAGATCTGTCGAAGACTCACTGACCGTAAGGGAGGTAATCAGAGAATTATTATTGCAGAAAAAGAATTGTTTGGAATTACCCGTCGCAAGCGACTGGAACTCTGCTGACTGAAACGGGAATGGCTTGCCATTTCTTCTCAAATTCCCAATAATTCTACAAAACTGCTAAAGGAGAAATTCTCTAATTCTTGATTATTCTAAAGGTGGGAAACTTGAGTTAGCTAAAAAAAACAAAAAACGACCAACTCCGTCTGAAAACAAGTAAAAAGATACTGGGACGTTTGCATTTCTGGAAAAATTGTCGTACCTTTGCAAATAGGATGATAGGCCACGTAAGGCGGACTGAATACTTTCTGAACTACAGCCGCGCACCACAAAGGGTGAGGATGACAAGCCATTTCGACAGCCTCTGTACAGGCGACAATCCACGTCTGAACCGCTACAAGGAAGGCCGCACTTGGCACAATACCATCCGAGAGACCACTACCACAGTATAAAAACAGGTAAGCAGCGAACGCTGCCGATCATTTCCCCGCCCGTTGCCAATATTGGCAGCGGGCGCTGCTGATTATTTCCACGCCCGCTGCGGAATCGGAAGGTACTGCCTTTCTCCCGGTTTGGTACGGCCTTTCTCCCGGTTAGGTACGGCCTTTCTCCCGGTTAGGTACGGCCTTTCTCCCGGTTAGGTACGGAGAAAATCACTGTCAGGTACGGAGTAAATCCCAGTCTGGTACGGGTTCACTCCCTGTTAGATGAAAATGACTTCGGCTTGAAGGACAAGTGCGCAATCACCGCAGTAAAAGGAAAGAGGATGTGCCCTTTGGAGACACACCCTCTTTTTTTATTCAGCTTGAAGAGGAGCTATTCACTATTCACCTTTCCATTGGGAATGGCGGAAGCAAATGCTTCACTCTTCACTCTTAACTCTTCACTTAGATTACTCCTCTTCCTTAAGTTCTTCCTCATGCTGCTTGATAAGTGCCTGCTGGATGTCGTTCGGCACGAGTTCATAAGAAGCAAACTTGGTGGAGAAGGATGCACGTCCGCCGGTGATGGACGACAGGGCGATGGAGTAGCTTGCCAGCTCCTTCAGAGGAATCTTGGCAACAAGTTTCTGATAGCCTGCCTCAGAGTCCATACCCATAATGATGGCGCGGCGTCCCTGCAGGTCGCTCATCACATCACCCATGTAGTCAGCGGGAACGAGCACTTCCAGGTCGTAGATAGGCTCGAGCACCTTCGGACCAGCCTCCTTGAAGGCCAGGGAGAAGGCATTACGTGCGGCGAGCATGAACGAAAGCTCATTGGAGTCAACGGGGTGCATCTTACCGTCGTAGACGATGACGCGTACGTCGCGAGCGTATGAACCAGTCAGAGGTCCCTGCTCCATGCGCTGCATGATACCCTTCAGGATAGCGGGCATAAAGCGCATATCGATGGCACCACCCACCACGGAATTGAGGAATACAAGCTTTCCGCCCCATTCCAGGTCGATTTCTTCCTTGGATTTGATGTTCATCTTGAACTCCTGATTGCCAATGGTGAAGCTGGTGGGATCCTCCATACCTTCCACGTAAGGCTCGATGATGAGGTGTACCTCACCAAACTGTCCGCTACCACCCGACTGCTTCTTGTGGCGATAGTCAGCACGTGCCATCTTCGAGATGGTCTCACGATAAGGAATCTTTGGCTCTTGGTATTCAATCTGGATCTTCTCGTTGTTCTCCATACGCCATTTCAATGTGCGCAGGTGGAATTCTCCCTGTCCATGAACAATGATCTGACGCAGCTCCTTAGACTGTTCAACAACCCATGTGGGATCTTCCTGACGCATCTTCTGCAGGGCAGCCATCATCTTTTCAGTCTCAGCCTCGTTGAGGGCCTTGATGGCACGCGAGAACTTGGAATTGGGATACTTGATGAAGTCGAATTTCCAGTCTACTTCCTTGCCATTGAGAGTGTTGCCAGTCTTGACATCCTTCAGCTTCACAGTACAACCAATATCGCCAGCGACAAGCTGATCAACCTGAATACGGTTGGAACCAGCGCAAGCATAGAGTGTACCCATACGTTCCTTCGAACCGCGGTCGGCATTGGTCAGGTCGTCACCACTCTTGATGCTACCACTCATCACCTTGAAGTAGCTCACCTCGCCGATGTGGGGCTCCACGCCGGTCTTGAAGAAATAGAGTGATGTAGGAGCAGAAGCGTCAGCAGGTATTTCCTTGCCTGCAGCATTCTTGACAACGGGCATTTCACTGACGAACGGAACGACATTGCCTAAGAACTCCATGAGACGGCGCACACCCATGTCCCTGCCTGCACAGACACAGAATACGGGGAAGATGCTACGTGTGACAAGTCCTTTGCGGATGCCTTCGCGCATTTCGTCCTCTGTGAGATCTTCGGTCTCGAAGAATTTCTCCATCAGGGAGTCATCACCTGCAGCAGCAGCCTCAACGAGGGCAGCCTTCATCTCCTTGGCCTTCTCCAGCTGGTCGGCAGGAATATCCTCAATGATAGGAGCACCGCCTTCAGGCTTCCAAGAGTACTTCTTCATCAGCAGCACATCGATGACGCTGTTGAAGCCGGGGCCTGTAGCGATGGGGTACTGCACGGGCACACAGTTTGGTCCGTACACTTCCTTCAGATTGTTCAGGATCTGCTCGAAGTCGCAGTTGTCCCTATCCAGCTGGTTTACCAGGAAGATAACGGGTTTCTTCAGTTTTTCCGTGTTGCGGAAGGCATTCATCGTACCAACCTCAGGGCCATACTGTCCATTGACGAGGATGACCGCCTGGTCAGTGACGTTCAGCGCTGTAATGGCACCGCCAACGAAATCGTCGCTGCCTGGGCAGTCGATGATGTTGAGCTTTTTGTTGTTCCACTCTACATGGAATACGGTAGAGAAAACACTATAGCCATACTCCTGCTCCACAGGGAAGTAGTCGCTCATGGTGTTTTTACCCTCTACGGTGCCGCGGCGCTTGATGATGCCGGCTTCGTAAACCATTGACTCGGCAAGAGTTGTCTTGCCGCTACCCGCACTGCCAATCAGTGCAATGTTCTTAATTTCATTTGTCTGATAGACCTTCATATCGTTTTAGTTTTAGTATAGAATGATTCATTTTTTCAAAATCGACGCCGAAATTACACATTTTTCGTGAGAAAACCAAGAAATACTTCCAATTATTAAACAATATTAGTAATTAAGCCTCTTTATTTCATGATAATCTTTTCCGCTTTTCCATCGACTATACGCAGATAGATGCCCGGGCGTAGATGGTGAAGGGTCGGTTCAACGAGACGGCCATCTAAAGTGAAGATGCCATCGGGAAGAGTGGTTGGAGCATTCTTCATAAGAGAAATGTTGGTTGCTTCTTCCCATGATGTCTGGTGGATGGGCATGGTTAATCCTTTCCATTCCGGAAGAATCGTAATCCCATCAAGTTTCCGAATGCAGGCCGAGTAGTGTTCTGCACGGGGGCGCTCTTTTACCACATACCATTCGCCATTATGCAGCACGTAGCCGTCTGCAGGGACTCTGACTGAGACATTAAAGAAACCAAACAGGTTGTTCTCACCACGCTGAGCTGAGCTGACTGCCTCTCCGTTGAGGAACAAGCGGAGGTTTGCAGAATTGGTGTGGTAAATATAGGGAACTCCTGCAACGGGATCGGTGACGGGCTCAATGCACAGTTGGGTGGAGTCGGGGGTGAGTCCGGCAATCTGGTAAAGTGTGAGTCCGTCAGTGGGTGTAATGGAGTGGGGTAGGCATATGGTTCCCCAGGGTCCCTCAGTGGTTGTCAGCGAGTATGTGGGTATGTAGCGGAGCATGAAGTCTGTGGCACACCACCATCCTTCACGTTTGTCTCCTGTGTTGTTTGCATCGCCGAACTTATGCCAGGCATTGTCTGTCGCGCCTTGTTTGGACGATGTGAAACCAATGGTGACGCTGCCACCCTCAGGAACGAATACAGGAGTGGTGGTGAGTGTCTGCCAGATATTGCTGACGGTGGGAAGGTCGAAATAGTCAGCCACGAGTGTCGGAGTGGTGACGGTGTCTGTGCCCACAACCATGTAGCCATGCTGGTCGCTGAGGCAGTAGTGCTCTGTGGTAGCCTTGCATTCCATCACATAGACTCCTTCCGGCAATGAGGATATTTTCTGGCTTATCTGCATGGTTTTCCGTTTTCCCTCTGCAGCGTTAATGCCCGACCACCAGGCGTTCCAGCAGCTTTTCCCCCTGACAGTGTTTATGCGTTGGTCACCATCTTTATAGGTTCCGTTCTTGGTCTGCCACCCTGTAATAGCTTGGAAATTGGGAGACTGTGGCTGGATGGGAGAGGGTTGGAATGTAAGGCTGGAGACATCGTTCGTGCATCCTGCCGAATAGAGTGCAGCTTCAATGGCCTTAATGGAGTCGAGTCTTTGCTGGAGTAGGGATTCCTGCAGCTGTGTCAAGGCGTTGTTGCGCGGCACTTCAGTAATAGCTCCGTCGGCCAGGGCTTCCTCATGTGTGTTGAAAAGCTGTCTTACTTCAAATTTCGCAAATTGGGCTTTGGCACCAAGCCATCTGAAGGAGATGAGAGCTTGGGATGCTGAACCGCTGTTGAACGTGAAGGACTGCTTCTCCCATTCTTGCGTGTTGCGTAGTGTGGCAATGTTCTCCGATTCAGAAGAGCCTTCTTTGCTGATGTCGACTTTCATATAGGCTCCGCCATTGCGGGTATAGACAGAAAACAGATAGTTCTGGTTAGGCTTAATGGCTACTGATGTCAACAGAGAGCCTTCTTTGTCAATTCCGGCATTGCCGTAAGCCTGGAGATAGCTGCCTCCGTCGGGACCTCCTACAGGAATGGCCTGGAAATAGGGTTTGTCAATAGGTTTGCCGTTTCCTGCAGTCCATCCCTGGGTGCCGAGGACGAAGTCACCATTGAGGAGCAGGTTGCCTCCAATGTAGAAGCCTGGGCTGTCAGGGACAGCTATGAAGTCACCCGCCTCTAATGTGTCATCCGTGTAGAGGTCTTTTCCGTCTATATCTATAATATGTACGCGATATTTGGCATCTGCAACGGGAGCTTCGTCTTTCCATGTATAGCTGCTGGCTGTCTCCTTTTGGTCAATGACGGCTATAGTCTGCCATTGTCCCCCTTTCTGTTTCCGTTGCACTTCCATCAGTTGGTTGTATTCTCCATTGCTGTCTTTCCAGGTGAGGGTGTTGATTCCTTCTTGACTGGCAATGGCAAAGCTTGAAGGGGGATACTGCCGTGGAGTCTTTGGAACATAATCGTATTTGGGGTTGTAGCCGATACCGGTATTCATTTTTGAATAGTAAACCCCGGCAGGTGTAAGTTGGTCGTTATAATAGAGCTTGGAACAGTTGGCTTCACTATTCCAGTAGAAGTAGCGTTCAATATAGTCCCAACCATTCAAATTCGTCAGGATGCGTGCCAACACTTCTCTGTTCTTGTTCAGTTGTGAGTAGGTGGGGTTGTCACGGTTATTTCCTTTCGCTTCTCCAAATATGCCATTGTTATTCCAAGATGCTCCCCAGACCCACTCTGAGATCCAGACAGGACGATGGAGTGCATTCACCCAGTTGGATATCTGGTTGAAAGTACCTTCTGCCCAATAACAGTGCAGGTCAATGATGTCACACCGCCATCCGCGAGCATCGATGGAGTCAAAAAACTGGCGTAAGAAGCCTGAGGCGTTACTTACATAGTCGCTCCCGTCCCAAGAAGAGGGTGAACAGAGTCGCATACCTGTTGCCATCAGGTTTTCCCAGTTGTTCAAGATGGCATTCAGGTCGTCGGGATGGTCGTCAGCGGAATTCCGAGGTTCATTGTTGGTCTTCATGTGTGGCGAATAGGTCACTCTTCCGCAATCAGGAATGGCTGGCCATCCTTCATGGATGTGATGGGGCACGCATTCGCGGTCCATACCACCATCCTCACCGAGTCCGAAAGAATAGCACGAAGTGGTGTTGAGGGTGTTGTTCACAGCAGCGCGAGTATCGTTGGCCAGTCCGGACTTGCTGGTGTCGTTCCATCGGAAGATTCTGTATGAGGAGATGTGGCCGGAGAGGATAGGCGGTAACAGTGCTATTTCCAGATCGCTGTCTGCAGCGATGAAACATCGGCTGTAGCCACGACCTTTCGGAAGAGTGGAGAATGTCACCATATAACCGCGTTTCAGCTTAAAACTACGTATGCGGTTGTTAAGGGTGGCATCCGTTAGCGTGTTCATGAATCCTCCGGAGTTTTCCAGGCCGAAGCTGTTGGCCGACTCTCCAGCAAAATTTTCTTCGGAATAAACGGTCAGGGGGCGGATGTTCTTGGAATAGGGCATGATGATACATCCCTGATTATGGATTTTCACCTGACAAGTGGAGTTATGAACAGCTTTGGCACCACCGATCGTTACGTGGCTAAGCACTTTCAAGGCAGCTGAAGGCTTCAGGCTGTCAAGAATCAGCACGGCGTGTTCTGTATTTACGATATTGACACTTCCTCCTTCCGTGAAAGGTACAGCCGAAGTGATGGTATAGTCAACATTGGTGGTTAACTCGATGGCTGTGCTTACCTGTTTTACTCTCTGCTTCTCGTTGGCTGATGCACCGATGGTAAGAAGCATGAAGATAAGTGAAAAAATACTCGTTTTATTCATTGCTTTGGGTTAAAAAGATTATATTTTGCCTTAATTAGGCCGAAAGTTACACTTTTTCCGGGAAAAAAGCAAAGAAAACAGCCATATATTAAACAATATTAGTACTTTTGCACCTGTTATGGCAGGAATTTATATACATATCCCCTTCTGTAAGAGCCGCTGTACCTATTGCGCTTTCTTTTCCACCACGAACTTGGAACTGCGTCAGCGTTATGTGAAAGCTGTGTGTCGGGAAATGGAAATGAGAGGAATGATGTGGAATAAAGAATGGGGAATGAGAAATGGGCAAAATAGAACGGGGCGTATAGACACTATCTATTTGGGGGGAGGGACGCCAAGCCTATTGACCATTCAACAATTGGAAGAACTCTTCTTAAATATAAATAAGGTATGGGGAACGTCGTTAGGTGATTCTCTTGAAATAACCATCGAGGTCAATCCTGATGATGTCACGGAATCATTCGTCAGTGGTCTGCATGCACTTCCTGTCAATCGAGTGTCGATGGGGGCTCAGACATTTTCGGAAGAACGGTTGAAGATGCTTCATCGCAGGCATAGCGCATCACAAGTAAGAACGGCAGTGGAAAGACTAAGGAATGCGGGTATTGAGAATTTGAGTATCGACCTAATGTATGGCTTCCCAGGCGAGACCCTGGAAGACTGGCAGCATGATATTGACGCAGCATTGTCCTTAAAGCCGGAACATCTTTCAGCCTATTGCCTGAGTTATGAAGAGGGTACTGCGCTCTATGAAAAGATGCGAAAAGGCGTATACACTCCCGTGGACGAGGAGACAGAACGGACCATGTATGACACACTCATTGACCGCTTAACAGCTGAGGGCTTCGAGCACTACGAGCTGTCGAACTTTGCCCGTTCTGGTTACCGTTCAAGGCATAATTCCAGCTATTGGACAGGTGTTCCATACATAGGCTTAGGTGCGGCAGCGCATTCCTTCGACGGCCAGTGCCGCAGTTGGAACGTGAGTGACCTTCGCTTATACATAGAGGGGGTAGAACGGGGTGAGCGTCTCTTTGAGGAGGAGAGGTTGCAGGGCGATACCTATTATAATGACCGTGTGACTGTGGCGCTGAGGACGCGTGAAGGACTGGACCTTGCCGAGTTGTCAGCACCGTACCGCGACTACTCTCTTAGCCAGGCTCGCCGTTTCCTGAAGAGCGGCCTGCTAAGACTTGATGGCGACAGATTGTGTCTGACCCGGGAGGGGCTGTTCGTCAGCGATATGGTGATGAGTGAGCTGATGGCTGTCTAAGTCGCCATTCTTTCCCTGGCATCATTCTTCAATGATGACAGCTTCTTCAATCGCAATGTCCTGATCAGCTAAAGTGACCGGCAACTGGATGGTGAAGATGGTACCGCCTTTTTTGCGGTGCTCTACGCTGATGGAACCACCATGTGCCTCAGCAATACGCTTCACGTCGTAGAGGGAGGTGCCTGTCGCCTTGCCAACATGCGGTGCAAACATGGTGTCGCGGGCTTCCTCAGGAATGCCGATGCCATTGTCTGCGAGGCTGATGATGGCATGATGCTCGTTTTTGCCAACATTGACTTCTATACGGCAATGGCTTGGCGTGAAGTTAACAGAATTGCTTAAGAGGATGTTCATGGCTCGTCCTAACTGTTCCGGGTCGAAGGCTATGTTCAGCGACTTCTCGGTGGTGTTGAAAGAGATACGTGACTTCTTGTCAGCAGGCATCGGGAATTCCTCTATCGTTTGACGCATGAATCCGATGAGGTCGGAAACGATAGGCTTGATCTTCAATGCCTCATCTTTTCCTGCTTCCGGTATGGGTTGTTGGGAACCATTGCCAGCATATTCTTTCTTCAATTGCTCCCGCATTTCGCTCATCCACTGCTGTTTCTCAATTTCACGGCGGAGCATCTCTAACCGCAGTTGCTCCTCCTGACGGCGCAGGAACCGGCGACGCCACCACCAACCGACGATCAAGAGGGATAGTGCATAGAGGATAATGGCCCAACGAGTGCGCCATATAGGTGAGGAGACATGGATGTTGAGGACGGTCTCGTTCTCACCCATGGTTCCGTCATCGTTGAGCATACGTACGCGCAACTTGTAGTCGCCGTGACGCAGGGAGGTGAAGTTGATGTTGGGGTTCATTTCGGAGGTCTTAATCCATCCTTCACGGTCGTCTATATTGTATGCAAAGCGTTTTCCGTTCCTCACGTTACTTGCATTCGATCCAAGCTGGATTGTAAATGTATTTTCGTAATGGCGTAGGTAGAGGTCTTCGCTCATGCTTAGTGCTTTCTCCAAGATGACGTGTCCATTGATCTTCTTTCCTACATCTACAGGCTGTTCGAAAAGCAGCAGGCCGCTCAGCACGGGACGCTCATGGGAAATGGCTAATTGGCTGATAAGGTCGGGGTTGATGATGTCAAGTCCTCCCTGTCCGCCAATGAGCAGCAGACCATCGTGGGTGAGGCTAACGGAACGCTGGTTGAAAGTTGCTTCCTGCAAACCATCAGCACTGGAGAAAGTCTGGACTGTGAACTGCCAAGAACGGTCTTCTTGCTGGCGGGGTACAATACGCGATACACCATGGTCGGTAACAACCCACATGGTCTTTTGCTTGTCTTCCGTGATGGAGCATACACTGGAGCCATAGAGACCCTTGGTCATGTCAAGCAGATAGGTGTTATGGTTGGCTGGGTCGAAGACAATGGCACCGGAGGAGGACCCCTGCCAGATTAGTCCGCGGCTGTCTTCCATCACGCAGACAGTGCTGGCCGTCGTAGGAGACAGATCCTGGGCGCCAGGGATGTCGTAATTGATAATCTTGCCTGTGACAGGGTTGACAATGGAATAGTAGGAATTGGTTCCTACGAGTAGCCACCCTTTCTTGGTCCATGATGACGAACTGATGTAGTCGCCGGGAAGGATGGAGTTGTGGGAATCCCATGTACGGAATTGGTTTTTCTGATGGTCGAACATCTGGACACCGCCGCCGAGCAATCCCATCCAGATACGATGCCAGCGGTCCTCTACCACACTCCACACACTGTTGTTGGCCAACTGGTTGGCCTCACCCAAGGCACGGTAGTTGACAACCGTAGCTTCACCCCGCGAACCTCCAGAGGAGGTGGGTATACAATGGATAAGTCCACCATTGTAGGTGCCGAACCAGAAACTGCTATCGGAAGCCAGGAGGGAGGCCACGATGATGTTACCCATCATGGTCGTGTTGGCGGTGGTGTAGTGTTGTAGTGTCTCGCCTGTCCGTGGGTCATAGACAATGATGCCATTGTCGTTGGTGCCTAACCAGTAGTTGCCCCAACGGTCTTCACGAGCTGTGGTGATGTCACCTAACTCTAAGCTCCTGATACTCTCCTTCCTTTCCCTGTATTCGTTCACGCCGTTCTTGTAAGAGCCTATCCAGATGCGTCCGGCGTAATCCTGATAGAGGTATCTTATGGTGTTATCGGAGAGAGAACTCTGATCATACTTGTTGTATTGGAACTGTCGCAGTTGCTTTCCTTTCAGGTCTATTACGAAGAGTCCGTCGTGGTCGGTTGCAGCCCATATTCTGTTCTTGCGGTCTACCAGCACGTCCCAAACCAACAGTTGATGGTCAGGTACGTTTTCCACTTGGTGGGCCCGTAAAAGCTCCTGCAGGTTCTTATACCAGCGGTGTTCCTGTTGCAGGTAAATAAAGGTGTTTCCCAAAGCGCGGCAGTAGATGTTTCCTTTGTTGTCAAGACGCAGCATGTATTCCTGGTTCTCTGGGCCACCGTGGCGTTTCATCCAGTTGCTCTGCCAGGAAATCCAACCTTTTTCACCATTCAGACAGACCATCTCACCGTTGTTACTGACAAAGATGACCGAGTTGCCAAGGTCGGCCATAGAGGCGATACCATAGTTTGGGTTAATCTCTCCTGGGCCATAGCCATTGTTGAAGAGGTGCAGGCGCTTGCTGTCGGGATTGTAATAGTAGATGCCCACATCGGCTATCTTCACCCAGAAATTCTTACGTGAGTCAATGTAAATATAGTCTACGCTGCCTTTGATGCCCATCTTGGCCAATTCTTGGCTGACGTTGCGTATAAAGCTCTCGGTGCTTGGGTCGTAGATGCAATAGTTCATCCCTTGCTTGGTCCATAGCCGCCCGTCGTATGCCTCGAATATCTGGTCTACGTAGTTGTCTCGCATCGATGTGGTGTCACGTGTGTTGGCATAGAACGTTTTGATGCGGTATCCGTCATAGCGGTTGAGGCCATAAGGCGTGCCTATCCACATAAAGCCACGTGTGTCCTTGAACACACAGTTTACCTGAGAACTACTTAGACCGTCGCGAGTGTCAAGACGGCGGAATTTCATGTCGGGGATAAGAGCGGCACAGATGCTGTTAGTAAGGCTGAGGACCGCTATGAGGATAGTTAGTTTTTTACTCATTTTGGGTTTATTATTATTATTGATGCTGCAAAAGTATTAAAAAAAAACTGAATGCGCAAGAATTATCTATGAAAAAAGAAGTAATGGTTGTTTATGTTATAATTTCGGTGACAGAAAGCACTCCATCGGCTACTCGGAAACGGACATCGTGCCCACCGAAATGCATTCCATATTGGCGTTGCGGGTCATGGTGGAATTGCGGACGGGGGTCTTGGCTCAGGAGCGACGTAAGCACATTCATCTCTTCTGTAGACAACTTTGCAGCAAGAGGCTGGGGGATGTGCACTTCCAGAGGCTTCCATTCCGTAGTATCTACGAATCCGCTGCGTGCTTCCGGATGAGCATCGGCATAGCTCACATAAGGCTTCACGTCGTAAATGGGTGTCCCGTCCATCAGGTCAGCTCCCAGAACATGAATCACCGGCCCTTCATCAGCTGTCATCTCTATGCCTTTGATTCTTATGCATGAGAGTCCCAGGCTGTTAGGCCGGAATGGCGAGCGCGATGCAAACACTCCTACGCGCTCGTTGCCTCCCAGTCGTGGAGGACGGACGGTGAGGTGCTGGGCAGAATGAGAAGCGTCTTGCTCAGTCGATGAGTGTAGGTTGTTGGCAGAGAATTCCCAGATGAGCCAAAGATAGTCGAAATACTCCAGCCCTCTTACTGCCTCAGCATGGCGGAAGGGTGGGGTGAAGACTATACGTCCAGGCAAATTCTGAACGAGTCCGCTCTGACGGGGAATACCGAATTTGGATGTAAGCGGTGAATGGAAATAGGCAATAGGTATGATTCTCATGGTGCAAAGTTACAAATAAAGTTCTGAGTTTCTTGTGTGGGAAATCTTTTTTTTAGTCGGTTATTGTTAAATAAGTATAAAGCATGGGCATAAAAACAAGGTAATAAAGCGCATAGTTCAAAGAAAAGTTGTATCTTTGCACATGACATAGTAAATCTTTTAACCAAATAGTTGAAATGACAAAGAAACAATTCCTTACAATCATGACTGTCTGCTTCATGACAGTAGCTTGTACTGCTGCCGAAAAGACAGATGTTTTTACTACAAAAAACGGGAAGAAGGTAACGATTACGTGCATTAAGCACGCCAGTATGGAAATTAATTATGATGGTATGGAGATACAGGTCGATCCAGTACGCGATTCTGCTTTGCCGATCACCAACTATTCTGATTTCCCCAAGGCCAAGATAGTACTGGTTACACATGAGCATAAAGACCATTTTGACCGCGAGGCCATAGCCTGCGTACGCGACCAGACGACAGACATCTATCTGACCGACGGATGTTATCGCGATTATCACAACGGAGTGGTGCTCCACAATGGTGACAGCATCGTCTATGCACCCGACATACTGATTAAGGCAGTGCCTGCCTATAACACCACTCCCGGACGCGAGAGGTTCCATCCTAAAGGACGTGACAATGGCTATGTGCTGACTCTCGACGGTCTCCGCATCTACATTGCTGGCGATACAGAGGATATACCTGAAATGGAAGAACTGAAGGATATCGACGTGGCATTCCTGCCTTGCAATCAGCCTTACACCATGACTCCAGAGCAGTTGGTAAAGGCGGCTAATGTCATCAAACCCAAGGTGCTCTTCCCCTATCACTATAGCCAGACTCCTATCAGCAGAGTGCGAATGATGCTGATGGGCTCAGGAATAGATGTCCGCATACGCGACTACCAATAGTTGATAAGAAACAGATAGCCGAGAATGAAGATGTTCTGGTATAAGGCTGTTTATAAACAGACGTCGGGAATTGTCATCACACGCATGTTACAGGTGTGCACGGCTGTTTTTGTACTCACTTCTCTTTTCATGTTTCCCCTTCCACTGAATGCAGCCACTAGCGGGGACTTTCATGACGATGCAGAGTACAAGACGCTCCGTGAGGCTATGCGTCATGCTTTCAACGAAGGGGACACCGCAAAATTCTTCCCAGCCGTGAAGAACCTGCAGAACTATCTGTTGAAAAAGAACGACCTCCATGCCTACTATACGCAGCGATGCAATGAGATCGTATTCAATCTCAATCGTCAGAACATTTTCGAAGCTTATAAGCTGGCAACCAAACTGTCAAAGGAGCTCACAGAGAAGAAACTGGACAAAGAAATGTATATGGCCATTAATATGATGGGACATATACACAAATATTGTGGAAACACGGTGAGCGCAAAGAAATGCTTCTACGAGGTGATAGACCGCATGAATAAGGAAGGCTACATAGAGAGTACACCACCTATTTACATGAACCTCGTGGGCATCTACATGGACGAAAATCCCGATTCAGCCCTCTATTTGCTTGATGCTGCCCTACAGTTATCGAGGGATTTCTCACCCGATCGCACATTCGATATTGAGTCACGCCGGACACTGGCATATTATTCCCTGGGCGATAAGGAAAAGTTCCTCGAGGGCTACAAAGCCTATCAGGAAGGAGTAGAGAAGGGACTGTCTTCTGTCAGTGGGCGTGAGCTCGACATCTATTACCAGGCTTCCATTGGCAATTTCGACAAAGCGGTGAGTATGGCTATGGAGGAAATCGACGGTTCCGAACGATACAACATGATTGCCGAGATTAACGAGAAAGCCTGGCGTTGGCAGGAAGCAAATGTTGCTCTTAGAAAGGCTATGGCTTTGAAAGATTCCATCAACAGTACCATTCTGGGCAGTAGCATGCAGGGTATACAAGACGAACTGCGGCTCTACGAAGCCGAACACCGGGCAGCCAAAAACAAGCAGATTGCCTTGAGTGCCATTACCCTGGGACTTCTGATGCTCATCCTGACATTAGGCTATTTTGCTTATATCAAGCGGAAGCACGAAAAGCAACTCAAGAAAGCTTATAGCCAGATGGTTGAGGCTGCCAAAATGAAGTCGGCTTTCATTCAAAATGTGAACCATGAGATACGTACACCCTTGAACATCATCAGTGGCTTTGCACAAGTGATAGCAAATCCCGACTTGAGTCAGGATGAGGAAGGCCGCAAGAAAATAGCTGAGACGATCATGCACAATACCTGCCTCATAACGGCAATGATTGACGAAACGCTGGATCTGGCAAAGAGTGAAGCATCCGAACTGACCGATAAGATGGATACGGCTATGCTTGACGAACTGATGCGGCAGATTGTGCATGATTTTAAGGGAAAGGCTGACTCCTCTGTTACTATGTCATACGAGAGTTCCCTGCCTTCTCACTTCTCTCTGTATACCCAGAGAGATGTGCTGAAGCGAATCGTTTCATTACTGATAGACAATTCTGTCAAGAACACTCTCAAGGGAACGATCATCCTGAAGACGATGGCTGACAGGAAAAGTTTGACTATCTCAGTAGAGGACACCGGTTGCGGCGTACCCGTCTCAGAGGCAGAACGGATCTTTGAGCGCTTCGTCAAACTCAATGACTTCAAGAAGGGACTAGGCCTCGGCTTGCCTCTCTGCCGTACTTTGGCCAAACAGATTCACGGGCGTGTATGGCTTGACACGTCCTATGCAGGTCCTGGTGCCCGGTTTTGCATTGAACTGCTTAGGTGATCATACATGATTGTCACATGGGGCGAGGTGAGGGAACTGTTGTTCCGCAACTCACTGACAATCAAATCAACTTTTCCAAGAAGGGAATTTCTATGCGTCCGCGATAAAGGGTAATCAAGCCTTTCTCCTGCAGACGGTTCAGAGCCCTGCTGATGTCCAAACGGCTGTCGCCTAGTTCCAGTGCCAACTGGTTCATTAAGATATGGAGTGTCTTAGGACCAGCAGGATGCAGGCAGTGCTGGGAAATGAATCGGACAATGCGGTCGTCGAGCGTTCTTGGGTAGTGATTCCACAACTGCCGGGAGAGCTTTTGTGTACGAGTGGCAAAGATGTTCAGCAGATTGATACGGAACACGAGGAACTGATCACTCAGGCGTACCACCTCCTCTCTTTCCAAGCGCAACAAACTGACAGGTGTCTCAGAAAAGAAAGTACGGGTGTAACGCTGATGATAGCCGAAGATGGCTTCTGGTTGCAGTATATATGGTGCAGCAAGCTGTTCGTACATTGTATAGGAATGGTCGTCTGCGTTTCCCACGGCAACGATGTCTCCCGATAGCAGGAAGTCGAGATGTGTGCAGGGATCTCCGTCAGCTACAATCATCCGCTGGGCTGCAAGCTTCTGGAAGTCAAACTTTGTGTGACCTGCCACTTTTGCCAGATCGTCGCGGCTCATTCCTTGGAACAAAGGGAACTGCAGCAGTTGGTCAAATAACTGGAGTTCGTAGTTCATACCATGTGTTTTTTCACCTTTACTCGCTTATTTTGTCTTTCAGCGATGGAGAGTACCATACGTCCGTATTGCCGTCGGGTCTGGCATAGATGAAGTAGACGAGTAGCTCGGGATGATTGTCTAGGAACTGTTTGGCGCTGTCAATACCCATAACCATGAATGCTGTGGCATAGGCATCGGCGGTGGCACAGTTGTCAGTCAGTACAGTGGCCGAAAGCAGACTGTGCTGTACGGGGTGGCCGGTGCGAGGGTCAATGGTGTGTGCATACTTCTGACCTCCCCGATAGTAGAAGTTGCGGTAATTCCCGCTTGTTGCCATTGCCCGGTCAGTAACATTGAGTATGGTCTGTATGTCGTTCCTTGACAGAGAGTCTTCTATAGGTTTGTTCACTCCGATTTTCCAAGGCACACGCTTCGGGTTGATGCCTCTTGTGGACACCTCTCCACCAATCTCTACCATGTAGTTCTCTACACCGTGCTTAGCCAGCAGGCGTGCCACAATGTCTGTTCCGTAGCCTTTGGCTATGGCTGAGCAGTCGAACATCATACGGCTGTCGTTCTTGCGGATTCCTTTGCCCTTCTTGTCCTCAAAGTATGACTGCTTCTGGTATCCCACAAACTGCAGCAGGCTGTCTATGGTTTCATTGCTGGGAAAGGCAGACTCCTTGAAGCCGAACCCCCAGGCATTGACCAATGGAGCTACGGTGATGTCGAAAGCGCCTCGGGTCTCTTTTGATATCTTCATGGCTAGATTGTATACCTCCAAAAACATGCGGCCTTCCTCGGAATTGTCAATATAGGTGGTCTGCTTCTGATTGACACTTGTGATGACAGAATTCTCATTGAACATTGACAGGGCGTTGTCCACCTTTTTCATTTCAGCTTCAATCTCGTCGTGTAAGTCCTTGTCATTCTGATAAGTTATAGAATATAATGTTCCGAACACCATTCCTTTGTTGTATTGAAAAGGCATGGAGTGCTGCTGACGGATAATCAGCACCGTACCTACGACTAACAGTGTCAGGAATGGCAATTGCCATAGTAGTTGCTTCTTTCGGTTCTTGTCCATCATCGCTTATCATTCTTTACAACTAAATATCGACTATCACGTTGAATGTACCGCCGAGTCGGGTGTCACCCCAAATTCCATAGCCGGGGACATACCAGGTTTTCCCGATGTCACCATCGTTGTGGAACAGACGGCGTTTGTACCGCACGCTCCAACCAAGGTGAAAGGGACCCCATACTTGGGCGTCAATGCCCAGAACAGCTTCCAACCAGTGTTGCGAGCACTGCTCGTCATAAACACCGAAACCTGTTTCCCACTGCCACACAGGGTCGGGCAGGTCGTTCCTGTACATATCGACCTTGTAAGAAGTGAATGCATAGCGGAAACCACCGAAGAGTCTGTTTGACTGGTGTTTCTTCTTCAAAAGGTTGAAGTCCAGTCCGGCACGGAAATAGGGCGCCTGTGTGCGATAGGTAATTTGTGTCGTGAGGTCATCGTGGTGGTCGGCCTTTCCATAGCCTATTTCCACGATGGGGAACCACTGGTCGTGGAGGTTCACACGTAATGCACCTTCGTATTGCCCATATTCGCTCATCTGTAACATTCCGAAGCCGAAAAGGTCGAACGACACCTGGAAGCCCTGCATCATGGGTATCGAATCCTTCTCCAGTCTGAACAGTTTCTGAGCATGGGCCGATACAGCACAGACCGTCAGCAACACCAGACTAATAGATAGCCTTGAGATAGATGTGGAAATGTTCGGTCTTCGCATCATAATTCACGTCTCTTTTGTTGATGGTGATAGAGTCAATCCCGTTGTGTGTAGAACGCACGTCGGTGATTTTGTGGAAAAAGGCAGCGCTGCAGTCTACCGATTCAAAATGAGGATAGTTTTCTTTCTTGATCCATACCGTGTCGAGCGACATCACTCCACTGTTTCGTAAGAGGAAATATAGTGTGTCCTCTGGATTGGCGTAGCTTATGGGTAGAGTGAACTTGGATATGTCGATACCAGCATTGAAGATGATCGTGTCTTTGTTGTCCTTTCGTTTGGAAAAGACATACATTGTGTCCCTCAGAGTGTCGGCCTTTCCTTCGGCTGTCTGTAGGGTGTAGACCGTGTACACTGTGTTCTGTACGGGACAGTCTATGGTGGTACAAGCAATGAGGAAAGAAAAGATAAATAGGTGAAGAAATGAAAGATTCCTCACCAGTCTTTTCGCGTACCTTTTTATATTTATCATGTTCCTTCTTTCGATTCTTGACTTTAGCTCTTAGCAACAATGCCGTTATATCTTCTCTTCAATCTGGTAGTCATTGCGGTTCTGCGACGAACGGCTGATCAAGTCGCCTATAAAACCACTGAGGAACAGTTGAGTGCCGATCATCATCATGGTTAGCGAGATATAGAACCAGGGAGAGTCGGTGACCAGTCGCTGGGGAATATGGTTGGCCAGACACCACAGTTTGTCGGCACCGATATAGAAAGCTGCAACGAAACCTATGAAGAACATCAGTGACCCCAGGAATCCGAACACATGCATGGGCTTCTTGCCGAAGGTAGAAAGAAACCACAGCGTCAACAGGTCCAGATAGCCGTTCACAAAACGGTTAAGCCCCATGAATTTCGATGTCCCGTATTTTCGTGCCTGATGCTGAACCACTTTCTCGCCGATCTTCGAGAAACCGGCGTTCTTGGCCAGATAGGGAATATAGCGGTGCATCTCGCCATATACTTCGATGTTTTTGATGACGTCGCTACGATAGGCCTTCAGGCCGCAGTTGAAGTCGTGAAGGTTCTTGATGCCGCTGATCTTGCGTGCCGTAGCGTTGAAGAGCTTAGTGGGAAGGGTTTTCGACAGCGGGTCATAACGCTTCTGCTTGTATCCGCTTACGAGGTCGTAGCCTTCTTCTGTAATCATACGGTACAGTTCTGGTATCTCATCGGGTGAGTCCTGCAGGTCAGCATCCATTGTTATCACCACATTGCCCTGTGCCTCGGCAAAACCGCAATACAACGCAGGGCTCTTGCCGTAGTTCCGGCGGAACTTGATTCCCTTTACCGTGTCGGGATGCCGATGCTTCAGCTCCGTGATGATAGGCCAGGAACGGTCGGTGGAACCGTCGTTGATGAAAATAACCTCGAACGAGAATTTCTTCTCCTTCATCACACGCTCTATCCATTCGTATAGCTCGGGTATTGATTCCTCTTCATTATAAAGAGGTATAACTACTGATATATCCATATTCTGATTCACTCTTAATCTCAACTCACTAGACTTTCTTCAACGCCTTCTTCTGGAGAAGGGCAGCGATGGGCAGTCCTAAGATGATGCCTGCGGAAATGTTCACCGTCAGTACGTTCAGCGCATAGTCTATGGGGCGCATCTGTTCCATCAGGGTCAGACTCTCGCTTACTGCCTGCTGCATGCCATACATCTCTACAATCTGTTTTGTCTCAGCCGACTCCAGTGTCTGAGAGAATGAAGCCAGCAGGTAGCCCTGGTCTAAGTAGGCGAAGTATATATATTGTACTAGTGCAAGCAGGATGCCCCCGTAGAAAAACACAAGCACCACAAAGCCCCATCCGCGCATCAATGAGATGATGCCTCCAAGATCCTCGTCCCTGAACCGACGCAGACGTTTGCCAACGAAAAAGGGAGTGGCCACCATCAGCAGCAAGGCGGCCATTGTGAACATGGGTTGTGAAATGCCTGCTATGTAGCATGCAAAGCTTATCGTCCAGAGAACGGCAAGCCATGCTCCATCCACTCGGGCGAAGGCTTTCAGTTGAATGTATTCAGCCGGTGTCACCTAAAATTGATTTTTACGTTTTAAAATTTGATGAATTGCTGTTTGCGCATGCAAAATTACTCATTTTCTCGCATATATCAGGCGAGTTCCTACAAAATTTAGTTAAAAACAACAATTAATTAACCATTCTTTCTTCTTTCTTAATAAAAATGACTACCTTTGCACCCCGAAAAATGAGCAAGTCCTGTACGGCCAGCTCCCTTTGAATCCCCCAGGGTGGGAACGCAGCAAGGGTATTAGGTTGTAGCGGCGCGATGCAGGTAGCTTGCTCACCCGCCTCTTTAGCTCAGTTGGCCAGAGCACGTGATTTGTAATCTCGGGGTCGTTGGTTCGAATCCGACAAGAGGCTCACAAGAAAGCCGCGAAATGCCCTTCCTTAAAGGCGTTCTGCGGCTTTCTCATACTAAAAACTTCATTCTATGCGACGTATCATCATGATTACTGGTGGCCAGCGTTCCGGCAAGAGCCAGAAAGCCGAGCAGTTGGCGTTGGAACTTTCCGACCGTCCTGTCTATGTGGCCACCGCTCGCGTGTGGGACGAGGAATTCCGGCAGCGGGTTAAGCTGCATCAGGCACGTCGCGGACCACAGTGGACGAACATTGAAGAGGAAATGCACTTAAGTCGCCACGACCTCACGGGCCGTGTAGCTGTGATAGACTGTATAACCCTTTGGCTTACCAATTTCTTCTTTGACGAAAAGCAGGGCGATGCTGCACATATCTTCGAGTTGGCAAAGGAGGAATTCAATCGTTTCGTCAGTCAGGATGCAACCTTCATCTTTGTTTCCAACGAAATAGGGTGTGGGGGCGTGAGTCCTGATGCCGTTCAGCGTCATTTCACTGATCTGCAAGGTTGGATGAATCAGTATGTGGCCAGTCAGGCCGATGAAGTGATACTGATGGTAAGTGGTATTGAGGTGAAGGTGAAGGGTTAATTATTAATGGTTAAATAGGTTAAGTTGTGAGACAATTCACTATTCATCCGATAGACAGGAACTTTGCCCCTCAGGTGCAGGCAAAGATTGACAATCTGAATAAACCGAAGGGGTCACTTGGACAGTTGGAAGAGCTGGCCATGCAGGTATGCCTGATTCAGCAGACGCTCTCGCCATCACTCCATCATCCTTGTCATCTGCTCTTAGGTGCTGATCACGGCATAGAACGCCAGGGGGTGAGTATCAGCCCGCGTGATGTCACTTGGCAGCAGATGATTAACTTCACACGTGGGGGTGGGGGAGTCAACATGTTCTGTAGGCAGCACGGTTTCAGTCTGCGCATTGTTGATGTGGGGGTAGACCACGACCTCAGCCAGGTGCCAGGCATCATCAATCGTAAGATTGCCCGTGGGAGTGCCGACTTTCTTTATGGTCCCGCTATGACAGAGGAGCAGTTCCTGCAGGCTGTTAACATTGGCGCAGACTTGGTTGACGAGTGTGCTGCTGAGGGCTGTCAGGTGCTGGCAATAGGAGAAATGGGTGTCGGCAATACCTCCCCGTCGAGCATCTGGATGAGCCTCTTCGGCAATATTCCTTTGGCAGATTGCATTGGTGCCGGGGCAGGGCTTGACTCGCCTGGTATTCAGCATAAGTATCAGGTGCTGCAGGCTGCTGTCCGTCATTTTGAGTCGTTGCTCTCAGAAACTCAACCCGAAGACGCTCCTTCTGTAACTGACACCGAAATGATTCTTCGGTATTTCGGTGGTTTCGAGATGGTTGCGGCCATTGGCTCCATGCTTCGTGCAGCCGAGCTTCAGTTGGTAATCATGGTCGATGGCTTCATTATGACTGCCTGTGCTCTGGGAGCCGTGCGCCTGTATCCTGCTGTCAAGGACTATATGGTGTTTGCCCATTGTGGCGATGAGAGTGGCCATCGTCGTATGCTTCAGCTACTTGATGCGCACCCCCTTTTATCGCTGGGGCTCCGTTTGGGCGAGGGCACTGGTGCCCTTTGTGCTTTCCCAATCCTTGACTCTGCTGTCCGCATGGTCAATGAAATGAACAACTTCCAAAATGCGCGCATCACGAAGTATTTCTGATTTTTCTGTGACGGTAAGTGGCCTTTAGTCTTTAATGATGAATGGCATCTTTCTCCTCAATTAATTCGTAAATAATTCGTTAGCATATCCATATCGACATGCTAAACGACCCGATAGTTCGTCAATAATTCGTTATTCAAAAATTCGTAAGCACGCCCTGTAGGGGCGGCCAGCTTATAGCCCAGGGCAACGCCCTGGGTGTGGGTAGGCCACAGCAAACGCCCTGCAAGGGCAAAAGAATCAGCGCTAAAGTAATTGGCTTTTGCCCTTACAGGGCGATGGCTTCCGGGTGCATATACCCAGGGCGATGCCCTGGGCTGACTGCTTGTTGGCCTTACAGGCCGCTCATCACCGGACAATACTGAAATCTCGATAGTATGATACTAAAGGAACGATGGTATGATACTAAAGGAACGATGGTATGATACAAAAGGAACGATAGTATGATACTAAAGGCGTGGGGCGACTGGTGAGTTGAATAGTTACAAATAACGAAATGATTTCGAAAGAAAAGTTAAAATAGAAGTGGTGGCTTTAAACTAAAGGGGTAGTAAAGGGTCTAAATAATGCATATGAGTAACCATGCAGAAACTAATAACAATTGTATGAACCATCAAAAGACAAAGCGTCTCTACCTTCTCCAATTCCTTCTCACAGTATTGCTGACAACAGTCAGTTTGCCATTGGCTGCCCAGCAAACACAGCGTTCTAACAGTAATAGCAATCAGAAACAACTCTCAGGCAGTATCGTTGATGCAGAGTCGGGAGAACCGCTTGAAAAAGCTACCCTTCAACTATATAAGATAGGTCGTGGACGTAATGGCCGTCAGGACACAACCTTTGTCACGGGTGTGTTTTCCGACAGTCGCGGCCACTTCTCGTTCAGTAGCGTGGATGCAGGCAACTATCTGATGAAAGTAAGTTTCCTTGGGTACAAACCCATTGTGAGAAGCCTTACTAAGCAGGCCAGCCGTCCGTTCAATGCTGGAAGCCTGAAGATGGAAACAGACGCCGTGCAGTTGAAGGAAGCCGTAGTGACAGCCAACATTCCCAAGATGGTCATCAAGGATGACACTGTGGTGTACAATGCTGATGCGTTCCGTGTGCCTGAAGGGTCGGTCATTGAGGCGCTGGTGGAAGCGTTGCCTGGAGCAAAGATCGATGATGACGGAAAAATAACCATCAACGGCAAGGATGTGAAGAAATTCAAGCTGGATGGACGCGACTTCATGACAGGTAACAACGATGCGGTGATGAAGAACCTGCCCTCGTATGTGATAGACCAGGTGAAGGCCTACGATGAGAAAAGCGACCTGTCGAGAATGACTGGCGTGGACGATGGTAACGACGACTTTGTGTTGGAGTTTGTCACTAAACGCAGTGCACGTAACGGCCTGCAGGCCAACCCCGACGTAGGCTATGGTACCGACGACCGCTACGGCATACGACTGACAGCCATGAAGCCCTTTGGGGCTATGCGCTATACCTTCATGGGCAACGCCAACAATGTGAACGACCGCAATTTCTCAGGACGTGGCGGGCGAGGACGAGGTAATAACAACGGTCAGCGTGAGACAAAAACCGCCGCACTCGACATCAGTTATGAGAACGACAGAAACTTGAGAATGAGCGGACGCGTGACCTGGAACCACTCCGATGCAGACAACTGGAGCCGTAATGGGTCGGAGAACTTTGTGCTGGCATCGCGTGGAGGTGCCTTCTCCAACAGTATCAGCCAGAGCTATTCGCGTAACAATAGCTGGACGGGTAACATGAATCTGCAGTGGACCATCGACTCAGTAACCACACTCTCGTTCCGTCCCGACGTCAGCTTCTCAAGCAGTGACAGCCGTTCGTTCTCTACCAATGCATCGTTCAATGCCGACCCTTTCACTTATGTGGATGATCCGCTGGAAGATCTTGCTGCCATTAACAGCCGTTTCCCTGACCTAGTAGTGAACGGAAGGCAGAACAAATCGCTCAGTTATTCTGATAATAAAAACTTGAACGGGCAGTTACAACTCTATCGTCGTCTGAATAATAAGGGACGCAATGTGGCAATAAGTACTCAGGCAAGCTGGCGCGATGGGAGCAATCGTAATGCCAGTCTGTCGGCCGTGCATCTCTACCAGCAGCGAGACAAAAACGGACAAGACTCCACCTATCAGACCAACCGTTATACCCTTTCGCCCAATGACAACCTGAGCTACTCGCTAGGTGTCACCTATACAGAACCGCTTTACATCTTCAAGCCCAAACCTCAAGAGGTGGACACAACCCAGACTCAGATGCGGGGACCCTTCGGCAGAGGCAATCGTGGAGGCGGTGGGGGACGCAGAAACATGGTGGGACAGCAGGGTATATTCCTCCAGCTGAACTATCGTTACCGTTACAATCATCAGAAGAACGATCCGTCAACCTATGATTTCCCCATATTTACTGATATGGAGTTTGCCGATGCTTTGGAAGGATATCGCGAGTGGACACGCCTTTTCGGGTTCCTCGACAATCCCTACGAGAGTTACCTCAGCGACCGGTTGAGCCGCTTCTCGGAACGAACTGAGTATGGACATAATGCAGACATCCAGTTGCGGTTCGTACGCGAGAAATACAATATGAACATCGGCCTCTCGGCACAGCCCCAACGCTCTCATTATGTCCAGCAGTACTTGGGACGGCCGGTTGACACAGTGCGTAACGTGACCAACATCTCACCTACACTCAACCTGCGCTACCGATTCAATCAGCAGACTAACTGGCAGATACAGCTGCGAGGACAGACACAACAGCCCAATATTACACAACTGCTCGACATCTATGATGATACCAACCCGCTCTCCATTACTATGGGTAACCCGGGACTGAAGCCATCGTTCACCATGAACCTGCAGACTAACTTCCAAAAGCAGCGCCAGATGAAGCTGGTGGAGGACAGCCTGGGATTCCAAGTGCCAAAAGCACAGCGCCATTGGAGTTTCAATGCGAACGGAAGTTTTCAGCAGACCAGCAACAGTGTGGGTAACGTTGTGACCTATAACGAGACGACGGGCGGACGTATCTCGAGACCGGAGAATATCAACGGCAACTGGAGTGCCAATGCCGGAGCCACATTCAACATAGGACTTGACACACTGAACAGATGGGACGTGAGCGGATCGGTCAACGGACGTTATGACCACCGTGTGGGCTACGTTAATCTGAATCGTACTGCCACTCCCGACCGGAATGTCACTCACACCTATAACCTGTCGCCCTCAGTGTCGCTCAGTTTCCGCAACAAGTGGCTCAATTTCTCGTTTAACGGACGAGCTACCTATGCACATACTGAGAACCGTCTTCAGGCTTCCAACAACTTGACAACCTGGAATTTCTCCTATGGCGGCAATACCAGAATCACATTCCCTTGGGGTAGCAATCTCTCGACCGATGCCCATATGTTCAGCAAACGAGGCTACAGCGACCAGTCGCTGAATACCAACGAATTCATTTGGAATGCACAGCTGAGCCACAGTTTCCTGCGCGGCAAGACGCTCACCGTCATGTTGCAATGGTATGACATCTTGCACGAGCAGACCAACTTCACCCGTACAGTGAACGCCAACGGATGGCGTGACTCTGAGGTTAACGCCATTACTTCCTATGCCATGCTTCACGTCAGTTACCGTCTCAATCTCTTTGGCGGTCGTAATGGCGGAGGCAGAAATGGCCGTGGAGGTGACTTCAACCGCTTCGGAGGTGACCGTCCTCGTGGTAACTTTGGCGGCGGAGGCGGCTTCGGTGGCTTCGGAGGAGGCGGAGGCGGCTTCGGAGGCGGAAGGCCGTAATAAAAAAATAATTGAGGAAAGTATAGGAATATGGATTTTTTTTCGTATTTTTGCCGATGATTCAGTAAAAACTTAAAAAAGACATTTTCCTATGAATAATATTTGGCTTGAAATTGCAGCAGTCATCGTGCTGGTGGTAATTGGCATTATCATTTATCGTAACAAGTTGAACCAAGAATAATTATCCTCCCGCATTATGGCTACAGTTGACGACAAAAAGGTAATCTTCTCGATGGTCGGAGTGAGCAAGACCATCCAGCAGAATCAGAAGCAAGTGCTCAAAAACATCTACCTTAGTTTCTTCTATGGAGCTAAGATTGGTATTATCGGTTTGAATGGTGCTGGTAAGTCCACCCTTATGAAAATCATTGCCGGAATCGAGCAGCAGTATCAGGGGCAGGTGGTGTGGAGTCCAGGTTACACGGTGGGATATCTGCCGCAGGATCCGCCACTCGACGAGTCGAAGACCGTAAAGGAAAATGTGATGGAAGGAGTTCAGCATGTCTATGATGCACTGGCCGAGTATGATGACATCAACGTGAAATTCGGTTTGCCCGAATATTACGAAGATGCCGACAAGATGGATAAACTCATGGCGCGGCAAGCTGAGCTTCAAGATGTCATAGACGCCACGGATGCTTGGAATATGGACTCCAGACTCGACCGTGCAATGGCTGCGCTCAGGTGTCCGCCTGGCAACTGGCCGGTAACCAATCTTTCCGGGGGCGAGCGGCGTCGTGTTGCCCTGTGCCGGCTGTTGCTGCAAAAGCCCGATGTGCTGTTGCTCGACGAACCCACAAACCATCTTGACGCAGAGAGCATAGACTGGCTGGAGCAGCATCTGCAGCAATACGAAGGGACGGTCATTGCCGTTACGCATGACCGTTATTTTCTGGACGATGTGGCTGAATGGATTCTTGAACTCGACCGGGGGGAGGGCATTCCTTGGAAAGGGAACTATTCATCATGGCTTGAGCAGAAATCCCAGCGGCTTGCACTTGAAGAGAAAACAGCCTCAAAGCGCAGGAAGACACTGGAACGCGAGTTGGAATGGGTGCGTATGGCACCCAAGGCTCGTCACGCAAAGGGTAAGGCCCGTCTGAACTCCTATGAGACGATGCTTAATGAAGAGCAGAAACAGAAGGAGGAGAAACTGGAAATCTTCATTCCCAATGGCCCACGCTTGGGCAACAAGGTGATAGAGGCTGAGCACGTGGCTAAGGCCTACGGAGAGAAAGAACTCTTTTCCGATCTGAATTTCGTGCTTCCTCCCAACGGAATCGTGGGCGTGATAGGACCTAATGGAGCAGGAAAGACAACGCTTTTCCGCCTTATAATGGGATTGGAGCAGGCCGATGCTGGTAGTTTCAGCGTGGGTGAGACTGTCAAGCTGAGCTACGTTGACCAGCAGCATAAGGACATTGATCCTGCAAAGACTGTCTATCAGGTAGTTTCTCAGGGAAATGAGACTTTGCGTATGGGTGGCAAGGATATTAATGTACGTGCGTATCTTTCCCGTTTTAATTTCAGTGGTGCTGATCAGGAAAAAAAATGCGCAGTGCTCTCTGGAGGTGAACGCAATAGGCTGCATTTGGCCATTGCCCTGAAACAAGAAGGAAATGTACTGCTTCTCGATGAACCCACTAACGACATTGATGTCAACACCTTACGTGCTTTGGAGGAAGGACTTGAAGCTTTTGCAGGATGTGCAGTCATCATTAGTCACGACAGATGGTTCCTGGATCGTATCTGTACCCATATACTTGCTTTTGAAGGAGAAGGCAATGTGTTCTACTTCGAGGGCAATTACTCGGAGTATGAAGCCAATAAAGCCCAACGTCTCGGACAGGAAGAGCCGAAGCGGATACGCTATCGCAAGTTAATGGATGAGTAATATGAAAGTTGGGTGTTGGTAATAGTTCCAACACCCAACGGTTTTATGTCTTTCTCACTGGATCGCAGGTCAGACCGCAACCAAGTTTCTTGAAAATCTTGCGGTCTACTTCGCTTAGCATGACGGTAGAGTGAACCTGGCAGTTGCGGAGCTTGGGCAGTTGTTCAAGTGCCTTGCGGCAGTTCTCGTCGTGCGGAGAGAGGACACTGAGCGCCACTAGTACCTCATCGGTATGCAGGCGAGGATTCTTACCACCTAGGTACTCAATCTTGGTTTTCTGTACAGGCTCTATAAGACTTTGAGGTATGAGACGTTCCTCGTGTTCTATGCCTGCCAAGTGTTTTGTCACATTCAGCAACAAAGCTGCACTACACCCTAATAGGGGTGAGGACTTGGCGGTGATGAGTGTACCGTCCTCCAGTTCCATTGCGGCTGCTGTGTGGCCGCTCTGTATTTTCTTCTCGTAGGCGGCTACGGTTACCTTGCGGGTAGCTGTGGAAATCTTAGCTTGATTGAAAAGCAGGCGGATTTTGTTTACTTCGTTCTCGTTGTCGGCACCGTCAGCCATCTTGTTGGTGGCATCGTAGAATCGGCGGATGATTTCATCACGGCTGGCCTGGCAGCACACTTCATCGTCACTGATGCAAAAACCAATCATATTGACGCCCATATCCGTAGGACTCTTGTAGGGATTTTCTCCATAGATGCCTTCAAAGAGAGTGTTCAGTACAGGGAAGATCTCAATGTCGCGGTTATAGTTGATAGCGGTCTTTCCGTATGCTTCCAGATGGAATGGGTCAATCATGTTGACATCGTTCAGGTCGGCAGTGGCAGCTTCGTAGGCAATATTGACAGGGTGTTTCAAGGGCAGGTTCCAGACGGGAAAGGTCTCGAACTTGGCATACCCGGCACGGATGCCACGTTTGTTCTCATTATAAAGCTGGGAAAGGCAGGTGGCCATCTTACCGCTGCCGGGACCCGGAGCGGTGACAATGACCAACGGGCGTGAAGTCTCTACATAGTCGTTTTTGCCAAAACCTTCGTCGCTGGCTATGAGCTCTACGTTGTGTGGATAGCCGTCAATGGGGTAGTGAATGTAGGATTTGATACCCATGCGCTCAAGACGGTGACGGAATTGGTCTGCAGTGTGCTGGCCATTGTAGTGGGTAATGACAACACTACCTACCATGAACTGACGGTTCATGAATTCGTCACGCAGACGTAGTACATCTTCATCGTAGGTAATGCCAAGATCAGCACGCACCTTGTTCTTTTCAATATCTTCGGCACTGATAACGATTAGAATCTCGATACTCTCACGAAGCTGGGCTAGCATCCGAAGCTTTGAGTCGGGCTTGAAACCCGGAAGAACCCTCGAGGCATGATGGTCGTCAAACAACTTGCCTCCAAGCTCCATATAAAGTTTTCCGTCAAACTGGGCTATGCGCTCTCTGATGTGCTCAGATTGTATCTTGACGTATTTCTCGTTGTCAAATCCTATCTTCATCTTCTTATTTCTTATATCCGTTCTGTTTTTGTCGTTGTATTTCCTCAGCCTGCTTCTGCATGGCTTCAAGGCGTGCAGCCAAACCGCTCTGTTTCTTGGGGTTGGCCTTGTTCTCCTTATAACGTGCCTCAAGGATAGCCAGCAGCTTTTCATCGTTGGTAGTCTTTCGCAGCACGAACATAATGATACTCGAGAAGAAAAGTGAGATAAAGTAGTAGAAGTTCAGGCCGCTGGAGTAGTCGTTAAACATGAAGAAGAACATCAGTGGCATCAGATACATCATCCACTGCATCATCTTCATCTGTTCGGCCTGTGCACCTACCATCTGGTCCTTCTGTTGACGCATTGTGAACCATGAGTACAGAATGTTCGATCCGCAGAATAGCAGACAGGAAAGTGAAAGGTGGTCACCAATACCCCAGATATGCGAGCTCCATGAGATGATAGGGTCGTAGGTGGCAAGGTCTTCCATCCACAGGAAGCTTTGTCCGCGCAGTTGGATGGCATTTGGCACAAACCAGAACATCGCTATCCAGATGGGCATTTGCACCAGCATAGGCAGACATCCACTTAACGGGCTTACCCCATACTGCGAGTAGAGCTGCATCATGGCCTGCTGCTTTTTCATCTGATCCTCAGGCTTGTCATACTGCTTGGTAGCTTCGTCAAACTTGGGTTTCAAAACGCGCATCTTGGCACTCGACATGTATTGTTTCTTTACCATAGGGAATGTGAGCGCCTTCAGCAACAGGGTAATCAGTATGAGTACAATACCCATAGAGAAACCCAGCGAGGCCAGCCAGTCGAACAGGTAGAGAGTAAACCAGCGGTTAATCAGGCGGAAGAGCCACCATCCAAGGTTGACAAGCTGTTCGAGGTCCAGATCCTTGCCGAACTGGCTCTGTTTTTCCACGTCCTGGATAAGGCGGAAGTCGTTGGGGCCAATAAACATCTCAAATTCTGAGGGCTTCTGGCCTGTAGGGTCAAATGCTGTCCGTAGCTTGGCTTCAAACTGCTTCAGGTATCCTGATTCCTTTTTGTCCTGTACGCTGCTAAGGGTAGAGCCTCCTGCGAAATTGTCTTTAGATATCAGTGCCACACTGAAGAACTGGTTTCGAAAAGCCACCCAGTCAAGCGATTCCTCAATGGTCTCGGTCTTGTCGGAAGTCTCTGACAGATTGTCTGTGGAACCGTCATGGGCTTCCTTATAAAATAGTCCTGTATAGCGATTCTCAAAATAGAATCCTTTTTCCTGTTGACGGCTGTGGTCATTCCATTCAATATCCATTTCCTTATAGGTAGGAGCAAAAATGCCACCCATACCTATAGCTTGTAATGAGAAATGGAGCATGTGGTCAGGTCCAAGACAATAGTCCATCACCAGTTGTCCTCCGTTGGATGCCTGGGCAGTCATAGTGACAGTGCTGTCTGTGATGTTGGAAGGAGTGAAGTAAAGATCCTGAGTTACAATGTTTTCTGTCTTTCCGCTTAACAGAAAGTTCATCTGATGATCCTCTGAAGCAAAGAGTGTCACGTCCGGATTGCCGTCCTTGTCCTCAAAACCTTTCACCACAGCCTTCGACAACGTTCCTCCTTTGGTGTTGAGGGTCAACTCTACCTTTCCGTTCTTAAGTACGACTTGACTGTTGGTGCCGTTAAGTGCCGAGAAAAACAGGGCGCTGGTGTCTCCATGAGCCGCTGCTTCAGCCTGTGCCTGACGGGCAGCCTGTTCTGCCATCAGTTTCTTGGCTTCCTTTTCCTTCATGACCGTGCGAACACTGTCTTCTTTGCGTTGTGCCTCAATCTGTTCGCTCGAAGGCTGGTTCCACCAGCTAAAGAGGAAAAGCACCAGTGCAATCAATACAAATCCGATAATGGTGTCTCTATTCATTTTCTAATGGTTTTGGTTCAAATTTGCAAATCAAGGTGCAAAGTTACGAAAAGTTGAGTGCAAAACAAAGAAATTTATTTCTTTTTTTGCCGAGACGTAGTAAATTCGCCATCTTTTGATGGCAGAGTTACGAAAAGTTGAGTGCAAAACAAAGAAATTTATTTCTTTTTTTGCCGAGACGTCGTAAATTCGCCATCTTTTGATGGCAGAGATAGGGAAAAAGACAACTATAGGACCAAGAACGCATATAAAAAATAAAAAATGTGGAGAATTGTTGTGGTGTAAAATCTATTTTTTGTATCTTTGCACTCAGTTATGCGTAAAATTACATTGTATTTTGCGGCAGCCTGTACGCTCAGCGTCAGCGCCGCGCAGCCTGTTGACAGTCTGAATGGTCATTATTATCGTCTGTTCACGCCTGTTACTTTTTATCACAATGTGGCCTCTTCCCAGCTATCAATGAGTGCTGATGAGGCCAATGAGACTGAAAGTGCCGTAGACAAGGCACTGTTGAATGTTTATCTGAATCGACCTGAGTTGGTGGAAACCACTGAGACTCAACTTGAGGAAAGCGGCTCTTTACGTGATGACCTTGACCAGCCGATTGTTCAGGAAATGGCTATTGTTGAGAAAGCGGACCCCATGCCTGATGAGCCGGAAATTGCTACGACGGAAGTCATGGTGACCAAGCCAAAGTTCTGGACAAGAAAAGGTGACGGATTCCTGCAGTTTATGCAGAACTATGTGAGCGGCAACTGGTACAAGGGTGGTGAGTCAAACTATTCGCTGATGGGCAGTCTTACACTGGAAGCCAACTATGACAACAAGTCGAAATGGAAATGGGACAACAAGTTGGAGGCAAAAATCGGTTTCTTGACTTCACGGAGCGATTCCCTCCACAAGTTCAAAACCAATGAAGACCTTCTTCGTCTTACGTCAAAGGTAGGACTCCAGGCATCCAAACGGTGGTATTATACCTTACAGTTTATTGGATACACACAGTTTGCACGTGGTCTGAAGTCAAATGACATGCGTACCTTCTCCGACTTCCTTTCGCCTTTTAATCTTAATCTGGGTCTTGGTATGGACTACAAGGTGGAGGCATTCGATAAGAAACTGACGGGTACAGTCAACCTTTCGCCTTTTGCTTTGAACTATCGTTACGTAGACCGTACAATCTTCCCCAAGAAAAATTCTCCAGACAATACTGAGTACGATTGGTTCCCTTCTCGTTACGGTATTGATGACGGGAAACACTACCTGTTGGATTTCGGTTCTCAGATTACGGCCGATTTGGAGTGGAAACTGTCTGAGACGGTGAAATGGAAGTCTCGTTTCTATGCTTTCACTAGCTACAAACGTGCAGAGATAGAGTGGGAAAATACCTTTATTCTTCAGGTGTCGAAATATATTACCGCCAACATTTTCCTCTATCCTCGCTTCGATGATGCAAATACCCGCGACGATGATCTGGGGTACTGGCAGTTCAAGGAGTACACTAGCATAGGCTTCAACTACTCTTTCTAAAATCTTTTACCCCTTCTGCAGCATTTATTTGCAGAAGGGGTAAATTGTGTTTGAACTCATATTATTTATTTTTCGGGAATTCTATGGAGGGTCTCTACGAAGAGCCCGAGCTCCTTTTGTCAATGCAAGGCGAATGAATCAAAAACATTATGCATCTTCTTCTGGAACTCCCCAAACATCTGCTATATAATATAAATAATGTACGCGAAAGAGGTATCAAACAAGTTCCACGCGATTGATGTCCTGTTCTTTTTCGCAATAGTGGCAGGTCAGTATGCCGTCAGCTACGTGGAAATGGGTCTGCATGGGTTCGTTGTTGGTAATACACTTGGGGTTGTTACACTTTACGATACCATGAATCTCGTCGGGTGTCACGACAGCTTTCTTCTCCACTACCTCATAGTCACGGATGATACTGAGAATGACGTTGGGTGCAACAACGGAAAGACGTGAAATCTCATCATCAGTAAAGAATTTGTCCGATACTTTGATGATACCTTTGCTTCCCACCTTTAGAGAAGGATAATTGAAACCGATAGTAACGGGGTTCTTGATATCGAACAACCCCAAGATGCTGGCTACCTGATAGGTCTTTGCGGCAGGTATGTGGTCAATGACGGTGCCGTGTTCTATTGCGGCAACTAAACGTTCTTTCTTGTTCATGTCTTATATAATCGTTTTGTCCTTTCTAATATCTTCGAGGCTGATTCCTAATACATCACAGAAGATAGCTTCGCGGGCGAAAAGCCCATTGCCTGCCTGCTGAATATAGTAGGCGTGCGGGTTGTCGTCCACATCATAGGCTATTTCATTCACACGGGGTAGGGGATGAAGAATCTTCATATTCGACTTGGCTGAACGCAGCATATCATTGTTCAACACGTATACATTCTTTACACGTTCGTATTCCATCAGATCAGAGAAACGTTCCTTTTGTACACGCGTCATATAAAGAATGTCCGCATCGGCTATGACCTTTTCATTGAAAGCTGTATGTTCTTGGAATTTGATCCCATGCTCAATACAATATAGCTTGTATTCCTTGGGCATAGCCAGTTCTTTGGGAGCTACAAAGTGGAAAGTGGGATTGAAATGCCGCATAGCCATCAGCAGGGAGTGGACGGTACGTCCGTATTTCAAGTCACCAACCATGTAGATGTTAAGATTCTCAAGCGTACCCTGGGTTTTGTAAATGCTATAAAGGTCAAGCATGCACTGGGAAGGATGTTGGTGGGCACCATCACCTGCATTGACAATGGGGACGGGACTAACCTCTGAGGCATATTGTGCTGCTCCCTCTATATAATGGCGCATGACAATAATGTCCGCATAGTTGGCTACCATTAAGATAGTGTCCTTCAGCGTCTCACCTTTTGTGCCACTGGTAATCTTAGGGTCGGCAAATCCTATGACGCGCGCACCAAGCCGATTTGCTGCCGTCTCAAATGAAAGACGGGTACGAGTAGAAGGCTCGAAGAAAAGTGTGGCTATCACTTTCCCCTTTAACAACTCCCTGTTGGGATGCTTTTCAAACTCCTGAGCCATCTCAATCATGTAGAGAATTTTCTCGCGGGTGAGATTGGCAATTGTAACGAAATTATGCTTTTCCATTCCTGTTTTGGTTATTGATGGCACAAATTTACACATTATTTTCCATTTCCGTGCGTTTATTTGCAAGAATTTCGTATTTTTGCACCGGAAAATTGATATAACCTGAATAATTTGAATATAGAATACTGAAGATATGAGAAAGTTTATTGTGCGTTCATTATGGACTTTACTGTTCTTGACAGTATTGGGTACTGCCTTCGCTTTCTATGCCATTAACGAAGGATGGATTGGCTATATGCCACCAATAGAGGATCTGCAGAATCCTATCAATCGCTATGCTACACAGGTGTATTCGGCCGATGGAAAAGTTATGGGCACATGGAACTATAACCGTGAGAATCGTGTTGTTATCGACTATACTAAGTTGGCACCTTCCCTTGTGCAGGCTTTGGTGGCAACAGAGGATATTCGCTATTATGAGCATTCCGGTATTGACTTTTATGCGTTGGGACGTGCTGTCATCAAGCGTGGGATAATGGGGCAGAAGTCTGCAGGAGGAGGTTCTACTATTACACAGCAGCTAGCAAAGCAGCTCTATACGACAGAAAAAGCCAAGTCCACACTGGAACGTGTTCTACAGAAACCGATAGAGTGGGTGATAGCTGTCAAACTGGAACGTAACTATACGAAGGATGAGATAGTGGCTATGTATCTCAATAAGTTTGACTTTCTGCACAATGCTGTAGGTATTAAAACAGCTGCTAACACTTATTTTAGCAAGGAACCCATTGACTTGACTGTTACTGAGAGTGCCACACTCATAGGCATGTGCAAGAATCCATCATACTATAATCCTGTACGTAATCCGGAACGCAGCCGTGAACGGCGAAATGTAGTACTTCGGCAGATGCAAAAGGCTGGATATCTGACTGAAGCCGAATGCCAGCAGTATTGCAATGAACCTATGGCTTTGAAATTTCATGTGGTTGACCATAAAGAAGGTATCGGGGTATACTTCCGTGACTTCCTCCGCCGATATATGACGGCAAAGCGTCCTTCTATTGACGACTATCCCTCATGGGGTAAAAACAAGTATTATCAGGACTCCATCTTCTGGGAGACTGACCCTCTATATGGTTGGTGTAATAAGAACTTCAAGCGTAATGGCGATCCTTATAGTATTTATACCGACGGGTTGAAAGTTTATACTACTGTAGACTCTAGAATGCAGTCTTATGCCGAGCAAGCCTGCTATGACCATGTAGTGGGATATTTGCAGAAAGAATTTAACAAGGAAATACGTAATAAGGCTAATGCTCCCTATTCAAGCAATCTTTCAAGGGAAGAAATACGTAAAATACTCTGGCGTTCTATCCGTCAGTGTGAACGATACAGGGCGATGAAGAGTGAAGGGGCTACCGACCAGGAGATTGAAAGGTCTTTCAGGAAACCTGTTGAAATGTCTATTTTCACCTATCACGGAGAAGTGGACACTCTTATGTCGCCACTCGACTCAATACGTTATTACAAATCGTTCCTACGTTGCGGCTTTATGGCTATGAATCCAAAGAACGGACATGTGAAAGCATACGTAGGAGGACTCGACTTTATGCATTTTGCCTATGATATGGTAATGGATGGACGCAGGCAGGTTGGCTCTACCATCAAGCCTCTTTTATATTCCTTAGCTATGGAAAATGGCTTTTCTCCTTGTGACCATGTACTCAATGTCCAGCAAACCTATATGGTAAATGGTAAACCTTGGACACCTAGAAACAGCGGTTCTTCCCGTGTTGGCGAGATGGTCTCCTTAAAATGGGGACTAGCTCAGTCCAATAACTGGATTTCTGCCTATCTGATGAGTAAACTAAATCCAGCTGCATTTGTACGCCTGCTCAACCGTTATGGAGTGAAGAATCCGGATATACATCCATCTATGTCTCTCTGCTTGGGGCCTTGTGAAATCAGTGTGGCCGAAATGGTCAGCGCTTACACTGCATTCGTGAATCATGGCATCCGAGCTTCTCACTTGTTCGTAACACGCATCGAAGATAGTGAGGGGAATATTATTGCCCAGTTCCAGCCACAAGTGAATGAGGTGATCAGCGAGACGAGTGCTCATAAGATGCTCTACATGCTGAAAGCAGTGGTTGACGAAGGAACGGCAGGACGACTCCGCCACAAGTATAATTTTATAGGAGAACTGGGAGGAAAGACTGGCACAACTAACAATAATAGTGACGCCTGGTTCATGGGACTTACTCCGACGTTGGTCTGTGGTTGTTGGGTCGGTGGTGATGACCGTGACATTCACTTCAATTCTATGCAGATAGGCCAGGGTGCATCTATGGCCTTACCCATTTTTGCCCTATTTATGAAAAAGGTATATGCTGACACTCAGCTGGGATATAACCAGAATGCTGTTTTCGAACTTGACGATGGATATAATCCTTGTGACTACATTGATGACAATGCAATGGAGGAAAATGGTATCGAAGATGTCTATGAGTAGCCTTTGTATGCTTTTGAGACTGCATATTTCTCCTGTTTGTAAACAAATCCGAAAATTTTCGTGTTTTTTTGAAAAAAGTGGCTGAAAAGTTTTGTGGTTTGACAAAATCGTCGTACCTTTGCATCCGCTTTCGCTCAAAAAGCTGAGTTGAAGGCAAGAGGAAAGAGTTCTTTGAAAGGATTACATAGACAGAGAAGTAGTACAAGAAGCGAGTACTTGAATAAGTACTTGGGTATAGAGAAACGAACCGTCAATAGTCCCTGCTATGCATTAGTCATGCGGGGATGATGAAGAAGGTGCTTGTGACTCGATATAGGATAGTCGTTCTGGGACAGAATGTACGTGCCGCCGTGTGTAATGCATGGTGGTCGTCAAAGATACAAGATTATACAATGAAGAGTTTGATCCTGGCTCAGGATGAACGCTAGCTACAGGCTTAACACATGCAAGTCGTGGGGCATCACGGCAGCGGTTTACCGTTGCTGGTGGCGACCGGCGCACGGGTGAGTAACGCGTATCCAACCTGCCCCTCAGTAGGGAATAGCCCGGCGAAAGTCGGATTAATGCCCTATGTTATTCGTTGAGGACATCTGAAGTGAATCAAAGACTTGTCGCTGAGGGATGGGGATGCGTCTGATTAGGTAGTCGGCGGGGTAACGGCCCACCGAGCCATCGATCAGTAGGGGTTCTGAGAGGAAGGTCCCCCACATTGGTACTGAGACACGGACCAAACTCCTACGGGAGGCAGCAGTGAGGAATATTGGTCAATGGCCGAGAGGCTGAACCAGCCAAGTAGCGTGCAGGAAGACGGCCCTATGGGTTGTAAACTGCTTTTATGCGGGGATAAAGTTGGGCACGCGTGCCCATTTGCAGGTACCGCATGAATAAGGACCGGCTAATTCCGTGCCAGCAGCCGCGGTAATACGGAAGGTCCGGGCGTTATCCGGATTTATTGGGTTTAAAGGGAGCGCAGGCCGGAGGTCAAGCGTGACGTGAAATGTAGCCGCTCAACGGCTGAACTGCGTCGCGAACTGGCTTTCTTGAGTGAGTACGACGTCAGCGGAATTCGTGGTGTAGCGGTGAAATGCTTAGATATCACGAAGAACCCCG